>Ga0316193_10000189_pt1 | contig 35320 bp, 64 predicted proteins | sample MerIslsedime2_MG_FD_207735 | JGI IMG/M metagenome (GOLD analysis project Ga0316193, IMG submission 207735) | Coastal sediment microbial communities from Maine, United States - Merrow Island sediment 2 | ecosystem: Environmental > Aquatic > Marine > Coastal > Sediment | place: USA: Maine... | reverse complement strand
GTGATTAATGCGAAACATTCTTATTCATTGTTCGAATAATAAACGCGAAACATTATCATCTGTTGTTCGAATAAATACAAAAGCCCCAATCCGAAGAAAGGGGCTTAGGGAGCTAGGTGCTCAGACATCTTGCGGTTGCCCGGAAGCAGGTGTAAGATGATAGTCACGTCAATGACAGGTTATAAGATAAAGACTAATGGTCTACCTGTCAACACAGGAGCCATTGTGAAACCGTCTAAAATCAACCTCGATGCTTATAACTGGGTGAACCTCTTTGCTGTGCAAAAGTTACCCGCCACCGCCAAATTCATCGGCTTCTATTTCGCATCATTCATGAACCCACGTCAGCAGACGTGTTTCCCCTCGTTATCCAGAATCGTCACTGAAACCGGCCTGACGAAACCTACGGTAATTAAATACCTGAAGGTTCTGGAAGATTCCGAGTGGATCGCAATAACCCGCCAATCCGTGCCAGTTCAGTCAAAAGGCGGTCTTCAGGCGGTCAATCACTACGACCTCAACATCCCTCAAAAGGTAGTTAACCAGATTAACCACCCCGATGAAGGTAGTAAAATCCTTAACCAAAGGTGGTTAAATTCGACCCTCAAGGTAGTAAAGGACGTTAACCCGAATAACAATAATAATAACAATAATAATAACAAGGGGGGAAATCGGCGTTTCACGCCTCCCTCTCTCCAAGAAGTTGAGCAATATTGTCGGGAAAGAAAGAACTCTGTAGACCCAGAAACCTTCGTTGATTTCTATACCGCAAACGGATGGGTACAGAGCGGCAACAAGAAGATCAAGGACTGGCAGGCTTGTATACGCACGTGGGAGAAACGAGAACGCACTGCCGAACCCAAGAGCTTCCAGAAAGGAAAGTTTGATGGTTCCGACGCGAAGCCGGGGGAAACCTGGGACGCCTACCAAAGACGTAAGCAGATGGAGGTTCGATAATGGAAGAATCAGGATTTTCAGTAATTATGCAGCTACATGGTCAACCGCCGATTGAGACAAAGGCGATACGCCCAAGGCTGGCGAGAGAATTCATGCCGGGTATTACTTTGAAAGAGGTTTGGCAATGGGTCGAAGAAAACTCACGCGGATTCAGTGTTGAGAGCGTTGAGATCCGTGGGCTATCAGAACCGCTGCATGATTAACTGGTGAAGATCGGGGGACAACTATGTCTAGGAGAAAGTGATGAGCGGCGAATTATCATTAACAGAGATCCACGAAAGGGCAGCACAACTCAGGGCCTTAATGATCAAGGTCAGGGTGAATGAGCTTGTTGAGGTTTATGGATCAGTCCGCGCAGTCGGCAAAGCCCTGAATATTGATCATGCCTATCTGCACCGGCTGGCAAATGGAGAGAAACAGAATCCGAGTGATGTCACTTTGAGGAAACTGGGATTATTGTAGGGGGCAACTATTGTCTGGAGGAAGTGATGTTTACACAATATAGCTGTGATGGATTAGCAGAGGAAGTGAAGCAAGTCGTTATCTCTGTGCGGGATTATCATGTCAGGAAATACATTGAAGAACCTAACCATCGTGGATATGCCTCACAGGAGCAGCTAAAAATCTTAGCTGATAGATCCGAATATCTTGCTAAACGTACGCTGTTGGACGGATTAGAGCAATTTGTACATTTAACCACGAACCTGCATGAGAATTTCGTAGATGCTCAAATCTGGATGCCTTACGTCAGAGACGCGGAGTTCAGACAACTGGAACGCGCCAACGAAACGCTGGATAGAATAAGGGTGGATTTGCTGGCGGAGAATTTCAGCCAAGCGGAACGAATTGAATATCTAGAACTGCCGTGGTGGAAAAAACTAGCGCTATGGATTAAGGCATGGAATGGACATTAAGAGGATATAAGATCAATGGGCAGGGAAATGCAGTGGTAGCTCCCTGCGGCGGTAAAACGCCATAGAGAACACGGGTCGCGCCCGTACTGCCCACCCTAATAGACAGGAGGTAATATGACAGACAAAAAAATATCTAAAATTGGCGACCCAAGGCTATCCGAATATACGCAGCGAACCCGCTCCGGCAGAATACAAGTATTTTATACTGGTACAGATAATCGGGATTTTGCTAGGTACAAAGCAGAGGGCGGCGGCACTGGCGTTGCTGTCGAAATGCACGACAAGCCGGACGTAATAAGGCTGGAGCCACCAGAGCGACACTGGTACGCAGAATTGATAGACGGCGAATGGTGGTGGCTAAACGGCTGCGGGGAATGTAACGGTGAGCCGCGAAGCTGGTCCACCTATATTGAATGCGAAAAACATAACGTTTGTAGGACATGCGAAATCCCGCGAGCAGAACTTAAAGAGCCTCCTTGGGGCGGGGCGAACGGTTGGCAGTGTAAGCCTTGCGCTGACGCGGAAAGAGAGGCGTTAAAACGGGAAAGGTTGTTGGCTGTTGCTGAAAAAGAATATGACGAATACGACTATATGAATCGAGGGAGGGTTGTCTGCCCGCATTGCGAAACCGCGTATTCGCCAGACGATCCAGAGAGCAGCGAGGAAAAAGAGTGCGAGATATGCGGCGGCAAATATTCTTTAGAGGTTGAGTACGAAGTCAGATACTCAACTACTGTTATAGGCGAGCGGTTACAGAGTTAATGATTATGGATAGGACAATAAGAGGATATAGTTATGGATAGCCAAGACTATAGCCCGCCCATGAGCGTTGTTAAGGCGTGGATTAAGCAATGTAATTGTTGCCCTATCTGCAATCAGCAAATACCTTGTGATGGCGTAAGGGCTGGCGGCCTTTGTGATGATATGTGTGGCTGCGATTCATGGGATGAACTGGACGATCCAGAAAATACCTATGATTAACCCATAGAGGATATAGTTATGCCTACAGGCACTGTAAGCGGGAAACCGAAGTTTGTCGCGGAATTTGCAAGGATCTGTGACGAATACAGGGAAAGCAAGGAAACGTGGATCAACCAGTTAAAAGCGGAAGGATATAAAGCTGCACACCCTAATGATGGTTGGGTTGATCGAGAAAATAACAGGGTTAAGCTGGCATATCCTTATTTCGATTATGGCTTGGAAGCGGGCGACAAACTTATGCTCGGATGGAGTGACCTGAAACATAACCGCTCGGTGATTATAACAAAGGTGGAGCCGGGCATAGTTTCGAGCCCTTGGTACTATTTTGAGGATAACCCCTAATCCCTAACAATGAGGATATAGTTATATGTCTAACAAGCAAACATCTGTTTGGGATTTGAGATATATATGCACTTGTGGCATTAAAAAACAACCATGCAGGCGGCATCAAGTGAATGCTCCAGAAGAAGAAACTCAGCCTAAATGCTCAGAATGCCACGAGCCATGTAAAGCAGTAGAGGAAACATTCGATTATGCAGGTACACATTGTACTCATGGCAATACTGGAACACACCACACCGGGCACTATGTTTCAGACTGCTGTTTTGCCGACTTAGAAGATGCTTAACAACAAAGACTAACACGATGCTAGATCCAAAAGACCTATTCACCAAAGCAATGGAATCCGCCGAGGACTACGCAGACAAGGAACATGCCGCGGGAGTCTTGGAAGACGCCCTGGATGCCCTCAAAGGCGTACTGGTGGCAGAGTACAAGGGGAAAGGCGAGCCGGTGACGATTATCGGTACATTAATCAAGGCCGACCCAAGATACAAGGAACTTGTAAGAACCTGGCGGGACGCAGTAAAGGAATTCAGAATTGCTAAACTTAAGTATGATCAGGTTTGCCGGTTCCAGGATAATGTGAGAACGAATGAGGCCACTGCCCGCAAACTGGCGATGTGACCACCATACTAGGCGAGATTAACGCAATAGGAAAATAGGATACACCCAGAGAGGGCGTTGAAGTCAGTGAAAACCTGCAAATCAATACCTTTCCCGCTAGGGGTAAGCGTTTGTAGAGTGGAAGCTGATGGAGCCCAACTAGAGATAGCGGGATAATGGTCCGGGGGAATGGTCTAGACATAACCCCCGGTCATTATTTTACTGTATAAATGTACTAATGAGGAACTTTGATATGGCAGAACAAGACGAGTTGTTTAGCTTAGATGAGGTTATTCCATGGCGCAAAGAATGGAAAAACATGCCGGAATATAGCATTGAAGATTTAGCGCCTAAATATCAATTAATTGTTAATTTCGCATGTTTAGCAGATATTGAGGACTTTAACCGACTGCTAGATCGAAATATCAAAGCAAACGGATCAAAGCAATTGCAGAGTATTTGGTTCCCTGAGCAAGAGATAGGCAGAATGATGAATAAGCGATATATTGAGGTGAAAGATGAATCCTAAATTCCCTATATTCATCCCTACTAAGGGTAGAGCCGAAACACGCATGACGATTAAAATGTTCGATAAATTAAATGTTCCTTATACGATATTTATAGAGGAACAAGATTACGACGCCTATGCAAAGCATGTTGATAAAAATAACATCCATATATTACCGCACAAAAACAAAGGGGTAACGGTTACTAGAAATTATATTTGGGATTATGCGGCAGAACAAGGCCATGAATGGTATTGGACTTTTGATGACAACATAAACGGTCTATATAGATTCAATCATAATCTTAAAACGCCGTGTGGGGACGCTACTATTCTCGCCGTCATAGAAGACTTTGCTCAGAGATATGATAATTTAGCGATGACAGGGCCTAACTATTTTATGTTTGTAAAAAGAAAATATGTTATTCCTCCATATATTCTTAATACGCGGATATACTCAGCTAATCTTATCCGCACTTTTGCAAAAGACAGAAATGGTAATGATTATAGGTGGAATACATTTTATAATGAGGATACCGACTTAAGCCTGAGAATGTTAAAAGACGGATGGTGTACTGTTCTTTTTAATGCCTTTCTAATCGAGAAGCAAACTACTATGACAATGAAAGGCGGTAATTCAGACTATTACGACGAGACAGAGAAACGGCTAGAGTTTGTAGAAGAATTACAAAAAAACCACCCCGATGTTGTCAAGATTACTGAGAAGTGGGGAAGGTGGCATCACCACGTTGATTATTCAGGATTTAGACAACAATTGAAAAGAAAAGGGGACGTAATCATCCCGGATACAGAAAATAATTTTGGCATGATATTGCAAGAAAAAATAAATAATTCGTGGCGATCATTGTAGGAAAATGCACCATAAAGCCATAGTAAATAATGCCTAGTGAGGGTATACGTATGTTAGTAATGAGAACAAGAGCAAGGCGGGACGGTTATCGGTGGGCGTTATATGCTAAAGGGTATTTATCTGTGCCTGAAAATATGCGATACAAAGTAGACACAGACTTCAATAAGCGACCACTAGAAAAGCGTGATTATATCGAAATTGGCAAGCAAGGAGAAAAATGATGTATTGCCCACATAATTTAATTGCATGCAACAAGCTATTTTTTATTAAGATTCACACATCAGGCGACTATAACTATAAGCATCAAATACCAAAAAAAGAATGGTTTCAATTATGGCGCTATGAGCTGGGATTGTTTCAAAAGCCGATAGGTGGGTATAAATTATATATCAATAAATCAAAGTCTATTTATGGGTGATTGATGCCTAGAGTAAAGAAATGTGGGAAGGAACCCCCGCCGAAGCGGGGAGAAGGACTAAGATCGCATGTTTTGATGAAATTGCTTAACGGCATCGAGGTCAAAGTTATATGCGACCAACCGGCCAAAGGCTAGATTGCAGTCAAAAGGTTTTTTGTTTTTGGCGATCTCATCATAGAGATCACGGGCTTGGTCTAAACTATAAGTGTTACCTTTATCATCAGTGATGGAGTAATCGCTACTGCTATTAAGATACAGTTCCATAGTTGTCTCCGATTTGTTAAAGAACGATTTACTACTTAAGCATAGCAAGTATAACAAACGGGATTTTGCGAACTTCACAAAAACACTATAATACAAGGGTAAAACGGATGAGAGGTTATGAGGCTGGCTTAGAATTGAGTGAAAATAATTCTTGACACTTAAAACGCAGAGTCAAACGAAACGAGAATTATGCCTAGAGTAAAGAAATGAAGGATTTAATATTAAATGTCAGAGAGCGATGGTTCAGGGATATTGAATCAGGCATTAAAACTGAAGAATATCGGGAATTAAAGCCATATTGGGCGAAACGCCTTGAAGGCAAAGAATACGACAGGGTGATTATCAAGCTCGGATATCCAAAAAAAGAAGACAAAGGGAAACAAATCATCTTTCCCTGGAATGGATATTATATAAAACACGTCATATCTGATGAGTGGAATGGTGAAGAAAAATCGGTGTTTGCTATTCAGTTAAGGCCCCATGCCTAGAGTAAAGAAATGCGCCCACTGCAAAACAGAAATACCGGAGCCAAAGCCGTTTCAGAAGGCTTGCTCGCCCAAGTGCGCGATAGAATTAGTCAGGCACAAGGAAAAGAAGGAACGCAGGAAGGAAACCCGCAAGATGCGGGAGGCGGCAAAGACCAAGAGCCAACTATTGAAGGAAGCACAATATGAGTTTAACAAATATATCCGATTGCGAGATAAGGGCCTTCCTTGTATCTCCTGCGGCAGACACCATGCCGGGCAATACCACGCGGGACATTATCGAACGGTGGGAGCAAATCCAGAACTCCGTTTCCATCCGCTTAATTGCTGGAAGCAGTGCGCCCCCTGCAATAATCACTTATCCGGGAACATCACGAATTATCGGATACGGCTTAGTGAAATATTGGGAAGCAGTGTACTAAAGTGGCTCGAAGGCCCCCATAAACCCCAACACCTAAGCCGGGAGGACATCCGGAACATCAAGCAATATTACAAGGATAAAACCAAGGCATTAATACATGATTGAACTGCTCAACATCGACTGCATGGAATACATGGCCACCCAGCCTGATAATGCTTTTGATCTTGCTATTTGCGATCCTCCGTATGGGCTGGATATGGCAAGTGAAAGACCAAGAAAAGACGGTCGTTTCGCAGGAAATGTTCCTAAAAATTGGGATAAGGAAATTCCAGAAAAAGAGTATTTTGATCAGGTTAGAAGGGTTAGCAAAAACCAAATTATATGGGGCGGGAATTACTTTCCATTACCTCCAACCCAGTGTTTTGTTTTCTGGTATAAGCAAAATCCTGTACCTAATTTTTCAGATGGAGAGCTTGCGTGGACTTCGTTTAGCGAACCGGCAAAATGTTTTCCATTCAAATACTACGGTAATTTACAAGGATTAACTTCAGCCGACAAAAAAATACATATTTCGCAGAAGCCTATAGAGTTGTATGACTGGTTATTGGCAAATTACGCAAACCCCGGACAAAGAATCCTTGATACCCATCTTGGCAGCGGGTCTAGCGCCATCGCCGCTCATTACTTCGGCTGTGATTTTGTAGGCTGTGAGATAGATCCCGATTACTACCAAGCTGCAATGGATCGGTTTGACCGAGAAACCAGACAGCAGAGCTTTTTATAGGCATTAAGGGGGAAGTATGAACATACTAAAAGAGATTGAGCAGGAGGCCGCTAAAATCCGGGCTTACCTATGGGGCAAAACGCGGGTGTTTGTTTACTACGACGGGCAAGATATCGTGGTTAAGGATAAAATTTACTGCAGCGGTGGATTGCAGGCGATGGGGACTTATGACAAGTGGATGGATGATGCCAAGATACTGTCCAGGCTAAAGGGCCACATCGACAGCCTGATCACAAATGGCCATATCCCCAGCAGCTTAGGGAAATATTCTGAACTCATGCGAAAAGATGACATATAGAAATAATCAACTATAATCATAAGGGGAATCTATGAACCATTTGGACAGAATAGAAATGTACGGACATGAACGCTCAGACCAACCAGAAAGCCTACCAGGTGCGGCTATATTGCGCGCAGGGCTTCCCTCGTCTTGTCTGGGTGGCGCCTGGTGAGATCGCACGTTGCCCTTGTGCCGTCTGTAAAGCGGCCCAGAAAGCGCGACAGGCACCACATTACCGATATTCTGAAAAAGTGGGGGATCTGGTGTAGTCGGCTTGAGGATGATATTTTCTCATCCGGAAAGTCAGTATTGAATGATTTCATAGAATATCGAACGGCAGTTAGTAGCGGCGCCCGTGATTTTGCACCCTCCTATTATCCCGATCATGAGGTCACAGACCTGCACCGGCGGATTGTTAAACTGCCCGATGAGGATAAGGATATATTAGTATATTACTATGTTGCCGGGTGCTCTTACGGGGAAACGGCGATCCGTATCGGCAAATACAAAATGTATGTGTGTCGGAAAATCAATACAATTATCGATGCGCTGGTTTGATCTTTGTTACGGTTATGGTAGAATAGTATTAGGGTCGTATTATGCCCCTGCAGTAAATGAATCTAGTCACATTCCTCCGTGACATCTTGCCCCGACCTATTCGGGGCTTTTTTATGGGTGAGCTATGAACGAGAAAGAATATCAGGAAGCCGCAGACGCCTTAGTATTGGGCGCTTACGTTGATGACAAGCAGATCAGCGAGGAAGAATTGGAAGAATTGGAAGGGCTGATGGCCGATCAATATATGGCCAATGAGGATGGCGAATAATTATGGCCGATATAATTCCTATTCGCGGTGATAGTGTGCGCAATAAGGATGGTTCTGTAATGCTTTGTATTAAAGGTAAGCATTATTTATTCAAGGAAAACAAGGCTATGCGAGCATTATCCGGGGTTGGTATATCGGGTAAAACTATAGTTAATTTAATCGATAAGTGAATCAACCTCACCCTACCACTGCACAGCGTACGATCCTATGGTTCATTACGGGCGCGCGGCATCAGTGGACCAGGGGAGCTAATACCATGAAGACCGGGATCCGGTGGATCCAATGCACAATCTGAATAGCATTACAAATATTCTGTGAATATGAGGATGGGCTTGTGGCCAGGAAAAGCAGTTATAAACCAGAGTACGCATTACAGGCCGCAAAGCTAACCAAGCTAGGGGCTATTGATATAGAACTGGCTGATTTCTTTGAAGTTAGCGAGAAGACTATCAATAATTGGAAAAAAAACTTTCCTGAATTCTTACAGTCCTTAAAACAAGGCAAGGACGAAGCGGATACAAGGGTTAAGCAGGCGCTTTACCATAGAGCGATAGGCTATTCGCACCCAGAGGACAAGATATTTAACAATGGCACCGATGAAGGGCTTGTAGTGCCCACAATCAAGCATTACCCGCCTGATGCTACATCTTGCATATTCTGGCTTAAGAACCGCGACCCGGAGAATTGGCGCGAGAATAAAGACGACTCAGGGGGGCATGCCGACCTTATTGCGTTATTCGATAAGATGGCTGACAAGTTGCCGGGATGAGTGTTCGGCTCAATAGAGAGCTTGCCCGGTGGTATGAATTAAAAGATATCCCTGAACAAATCAGGCTAATCACCGAAGATAGGCGGATTAAGGTAATACCGGCAGGCCGTCGATCTGGCAAAACAGAACGCTTTAAGCGCAAGATTGCCAAAGAGGCCATGAAAAACCCTAATGAAAAATACTTCATGGGCGCGCCAACGCATAACCAGGCTAAAAAGATATTCTGGGATGATATCAAGGCGCTGACTTTTTCCTCTAAACACCCGAAGCAGCCTAGTGAGACTGACAAGATTATATTCATGCCTAATGGCACTGAGATCCACTTAATCGGCCTGGATAAACCGGCCAGATTTGAGGGGATTAACTGGACGGGCGGCGGGATTGATGAGATTGCCGACTGTAAGCCTGAAGCATGGGAATCAAACATCTTTCCGGCACTGAATACGGTAGATCCGACGCGCCCTGATTATCGCGCCTGGTGCTGGCTGTTCGGGGTCCCGGAAGGGTTAAACCACTATTACGATTTAGCCCAATACGCACAATCAGCCAATGACCCGGATTGGGGCTTCTATCACTGGATAAGCGCGGATATATTACCGCCTGATGTAATTGCAGCCGCAAAGCGGCAGATGAGCGCAAAACAGTACCGGCAGGAGTTTGAGGCCAGCTTCGAGACCGCAGTCGGGCGCATTTATGAGGATTATTCAACCGCGAACCATACTGATCGAGTAATACAGAAGCATGAACAATTGCTGTGGATGCACGATCAGAACTACACCCCGCTATCAAGCGCGATAGGAATCAAGGATGAAGATGACGTCTATTTGCTTGATGAGATTGTGTTAACTTCTGCGGTATCCAGGCAATCAGCTTTAGAGTTTGTGGAGAAGTACAAAGATCACGACAACAAGAACGTCCTGTTATATGGCGATCCAGCAGGCAAAGCAGGCGAGAAGCATGCCCACGAATCGGATTATACCCAGATCGAGGAAGTTCTTAAAGAACACGGATGGAAGTATTCGAGACGAATCAAGGCCGCCCATCCTGCTATTAAGGACAGACAAAATGCGGTCAGGGCTAAGATATGTACAGCCGATGGCCATAGGACGCTATTCGTAAACCCAAGCAATGCGCCCTGGTGTGATAAGGGGCTGGCCACTGTGCAACTACAGAAAGGATCTTCATTCCAGGAAGACCAGACCAACCAATACCAACATATCAGCACAGCTATCGGCTACATGATTGATTATGATTATCCGGTGAATAACCCGGCATTTGATATCAGCGTAAGATTTGCACGTTAACCCATCTGTGATGGAATCCAGGCCGGTGGCCATCGACTCAATGAGGTTACATTATGCCGGTCAGTGATCAGCATCCAGAATTTGAAAAGTATGAACCGCAATGGCAGAAAACGCGGGACTGCGTGGAAGGGCCGTCAGCGGTTAAGGCTAGAGGCGTTACTTATTTGCCCATGCCGAACCCGGATGATCAGAGTAATGAAAACAAGTCCCGTTATAACGCGTATAAGGCGCGGGCCAATTTCGTCAACTTTACGAAACATACCAAAACCGGGATGGTTGGGCTTGTATTCCGGAAACCGATGAAATCCGAGCTGCCGTCTAACATCGAATATCTAAAGGATGACGCCACAGGGGGCGGGCTATCGCTAGAACAGCTAGTTAAGAGTGTTCTAGGCGGTATTTTAGAAACCGGACGCGACGGATTGCTGGTTGACTACCCTGCAGCAGAAGAAGGGCTTACAGCGGCCCAAGTGCGTGATATGGATCTAAGGGCCAATATTCTCAATTACCCTGCTGAGTCGATTATCAATTGGGATACAGAGGTAATCAACGGGGTCCGCAAGCTGTCACTGGTAGTCCTCAAGGAGCCCCATAAGAAATACGCTGAAGACGGCTTCAGTTATGAGCAAGTGACGTGGTACCGCGTACTGTGGAAACCCAACGGTTCCTACATGCAAAGCCTGTTTGATGAGGATTACAACCCGGTGACTGAGTTTGTGCCACGCAAGGCCGATGGGTCATTGTGGAGTGAAATCCCCTTTATCTTCGTGGGTGCTGAGAATAACGACGAAACAGTTGACGAAGCGCCACTGTATGACATGGCCGAAATCAACCTGGCGCATTATCGGAATAGCGCCGATTATGAAGAAAGCTCATTCATGGTGGGTCAGCCTGTCTTGACCGTTGCCGGCCTAAATGAGACGTGGGTAAAAGATGTGCTAGGCGGAACTGTCAATCTTGGTTCCAGGGGCATAATCCCCTTGCCTGTTGGCGGTGACGCAAAACTGTTACAAGCTAACCCCAACCAGATGCCAGCTGAAGGCATGAAAGATAAAGAAGCCCAGATGATCAAGATCGGGGCGCGTATCATTCAGGACAACACGGGGAACGAGACCGCAGAGGCGGCCAAAATACGATTTGCCGGCCAGAATTCGCAGCTTGCTTCAATTGTCGGCAATATCACTGATGCGCTTGCTAAGTGTATTGGCTGGATATTCGAGTTTATGGGCGGAGAATCTGGATTTGAGCTTGAAATTAACACCCACTTTTATGATGTGACATTGGATGCGCAACAGGTTATGGCGATGATCCAACTAGCAGACCGTGGCGATATTGCGAAGACCGATGTCAGGGACAACCTCAGGAAAACAGGCTGGTTAAGGTCAGACAAGACCGATGAGGAGATTGACGAAGAAAACCTGAGTAACCCCGCGACTATCCTATGAGCGCGACGACGTACGCGGTCGATGCCCTTACTCGGCATCAGGTTTATCTGCACCGGTACGGGTCCGGAGAGATTAAAAAGCTCTTGCCCTTTCTCAAGGATATGTTGAACGACGTAAACCGGCGGATATTGCAAGAGTCTTTTACAGAGTTTCAGATGGGGCGGCTGGCAGTATTACAGCAGGATCTATCCATCCTGATTAATGAGTCTATGACCAAGTTAAGCGGTCAGTTATCGCTTGATCTGGTTGACCTGGGGGAATATGAGGCGAGCTTCACCCAGCGGCTATTAAACAAGATGATAACCATTGAGTCAGCAGGGGTCACGATTGACCAACTTACTGCGGCTATTAATAATACGCCGATGACCCTGATCAGCGGGAAGTCAACACAGAAACTCACTGTTGACCAGGCCGTGAAGCATTTAGCCGGAACCACGACCAGCAATATAACCCGATCAATCCAAATGGGCATTGCAGAAGGTAAGACAACTGACCAAATTAGTCGGGAAGTGACCCGAATTGTCACCCATCGCACACGCGCCCAGGCAAGCGCGGTGATTAGAACTGCCGCGAATCATACCGGTACGGTTGCCAGAAAGCAGGTATACCAAGAGAATTCAGACGTTATGGACGGTGAGGAGTTTATCGCCACACTCGATGACCGTACCACCTTAGTATGCGGTGGCCATGACGGAAAGCGATTTGCACTGAATGAAGGCCCGGAGCCCGCACTGCACTTCAACTGCCGCAGTATTCGTGTCCCTGTAGTTAATGATGCGTTTGTTGTAGGTGGTTTGAAGGGTGCGCGGCCATCTGTCGGAGCCGATGGGGGCCAAGTGGTATCAGCCCAGTCTACTTATGGCGGGTGGCTGAGAAAGCAACCAGCAGCCTTTCAGGATGAGGCACTGGGGCCAGAACGGGCAAAACTATTCAGGAATGGTGGGCTGTCCATCGATAAGTTTACGGATGATCGGGGCATAACGTACACCCTCGACCAACTAAAGGGGCTGGAGCCTCAAGCATTTGAACGAGCAGGAATTATTTAACTAACGGCCAGTGGCCAGGTCTGTGACCAGGAGACATATCATGTTTAAGTATCAGGCAAGAAAATATCGGGAAGAAAGCAGCGGAGAAGGTGGCGATGATAGCGGAAAGACTGCCCCATCTGTTGAGGAACTTCAAAAGCAGCTTGAAGATATCCAGTCCCAATTCGGTAAGGTAAAGAGTAAAAATGAAGAATTGCTGACCGAGGCAAAACAGGCCAAGGAAGCAAAGCGCAAGGCGGAAGCTGAAGCAGCAGCCCAGGCGGAAGCCAAAGCTAAAGCTGATGGCGATCATGAACAACTGTACAAATCCAGCGAGGCCGCTCGATTGGCTCTTCAAGCGGACCATGAAAAGCTCAAGGCCGATATTGCCGACGGTAAGCGTAAAGTCGCGGCTGATAAGATTGCTCATCAGTTAGCGGATGGAACCAATGCGGAATTACTAGCCGAATTTATCTTAAAACGGGTTGGGTATTCCGAAGATCAGATAAAAGTACTAGACCAGACAGGAGCCTTGACCGTGTCAAGCCTAGACGATCTAGAGAATGAGTTCAGGAACGACGCTCGTTATGCGGCGCTCCTGAAAGGTAATCAATCCTCTGGTGGTAGTGCTACCGGCGGCTCTAATGGCAGCGGTGCTGCGAATGGCAATAAACCACTCACAAGCACTCAGAAAATCGCTGAGGGCCTTAAAGAACTTTAATAGTTAGGAGCACACAATGGCTACACAAACACTTGCGGAAGCGCAGAAACTCATCAATAACCAGATTATTTCTGGCGTTGCTGAGGACATCATAACTACATCCCCGATCTGGCAGGTTATGCCCTGGACGCCTTATGACGGCCAGGCCATTCTCGTCAATCGCGAAAACGCACTCGGTGACGCAGAACATCTCGCAGTCGGCGGCACCATCACGGCAAAAACAGCTGCAACCTTCACCCAAACGCCATACACCGCAGTCACTACTATTGGCGACGCGGAATTAAACGGCTTGGTTGCTGCTCAGTCCGGCTCTGCCGGTGTTGATCAGATGGCGGTTGAAATCAGCTCAAAAGCTAAGTCGGTAGGTCGCTTACTCCAGACCGGTATCGCAACTGGGACGGGCGTATCCCCCGAACTTCATTCATTGCATACCCTGGTGGACGCGACCCAATACACCACCGCGTCGGCTGGTCAGGCATTGTCTTTCGCTTTGCTTGATGAGCTTCTGAATCTGGTCAAGGCCAAAGATGGTGAGGTTGATTGGGTCATGATGCCTGGCCGCACTCTGCGATCATACAAGGCTTTAGTCAGGGCGCTGGGTGGAGTTAATGAAGTCATGACCTTTACCATGCCGAATGGCACCACTCGGAATGTGTCGGTTTATGAAGGCATACCGGTATTCCAGAACGACTATCTGTCTGTCACTGAAACCGCGAACGGTGCTGCACTGACTACCGGGGCGCTTACCTCCGTATATGCGGGCTGTTGGGATGACGGCACTCAGAAAGTGGGCGTATCAATGATTCACCCGGCCGGAACCCCTGTTGGTATCGCGGTTGAGAATGTGGGCATGGCGGAAACCAAGGATGAATCCATCGTTCGTGTTAAATCATACTCGAACTTTGTTCAATTCAACCGTCGCGGGACTGCCCGCCTGACCTCAATCAACAACTAAGGGGATCAGTAATGGCTAATGAAAGCAAACCAAAGCAGGCGCAGCCAAAGAAAATAGAGGCTGACTACCCTGTTTCTGATGCGAATAAGACCCTGTGGGGCGTTGACTTTACTGCAGAGGGCGAGGGCGAAAAGGCCCGCTATGTGGCGAACGTTGATGGTGATACCGCAGAAAGTCTGATTTCATCAGGACGGGCAAAACCTGCTAAGTAATATAATGCGCCCTCTTAACTGGGGGCGCTTTATTTTTAATTGCATAGGACACGAGCAATGGCAACCATTGTAGTAGAAGACGGGAGCGGGCTGACCAACAGCAACAGTTATGCGTCAGAGGCCGAATTAACTACTTATGCCACAGACCGAGGCGTTACCCTAACAGGTACTACATCAGTGCTACTTATTCAGGCGATGGACTTCATCGAGGCCCAGGATTTCAAGGGGAATAAAGGATCGGAGTCTCAAGCCTTACAGTGGCCGCGTGATTACGTAGTGATTGATGGGTATTACGTAGACGGTGACGAAATCCCCACATTATTAAAACAAGCCCAGATGGAAACCTGCATCGGTATCGATGGCGGAGTGAATCCGCTGGCAAATGTTCCACGGGAAACCAAGAAAGAGAAGGTGGACGTTTTAGAAGTTGAATATATGGATGGGGCCAGGAGCCAGACCTATTTGCAGGCCGTCCATACAAAGTTGAGAAAATTACTCAAGAATAATGGTGCGTTGAAGGTGATCCGTGTCTAGTTTCTATACAGGATTAGCCGGCGTTGCATCCCAATTACTGAAAGACAAGGGGCAAAGTCTAACACTTACGCGCGCTGTAGATAGTAGTTATGATCCGGCAACCGGAATTACCACGCCGGGTATCGCAACTACCTACACAGGATATGGGGCCGCGTTTAACTATATGGCCGGGGAGATTGATGGCACTTTAGTTCAAAACGGGGATATCAAGTTAGTCCTGGAAGCCACTGATACGGCACCTGAGAAGGGCGACACGGTTCCAATTGATAGCATTACCTACCGGGCGGAAGACGTGAATACTATCTCACCGGCCGGCACACCGGTTATCTACATATTGCAGTTGAGAAAATGAGCTTTTCCAGCGACATCAAACGATTTAATGACAAGGTGGACAGGGCCGCTTCTGCCATATTCCGGGGAACGGCTTTAGATTTAGCCAGTAAGGTCATCAGACGCACACCAGTTGGCAACCCAGGGGACTGGAAGAGCCCGAATTCAGCGCCGGAAGGCTATGCTGGCGGGGCGCTGCGGGGTAGCTGGATTGTCAAGATCAACACGGTCCCCACAGGAATTCCGGGGATAAAAGACAAATCAGGCGCTAAAACAATAGCTGCAGCGGCAGCAACGACAGCAAGAGCCAGGATCGGGGATACAGTATTTTTAGTTAATAACCTTCCTTATGCGCAGGCTGTCGAGGAAGGCCATAGCCAAAGGCAAGCCCCACAAGGCATGGTTGAAGTCACTGTTGCAGAATTCAAATCCGTAGTCTCGGCCAGGGCCAGGAAACATAAAGTATGACTATGTTTGTGGATATTAATAACGCACTTAGCGGGCGACTGAACGCAATGGCCGGATTACCGCCCGTTGCGTGGGAAAACAAGGCCTATGATCCAGAAATCGGGACGTTATATCTCAGGGTAACGAATATCCAGGGGGATACTCAGGCGTTTACCCAGGGGTCAGTTAATGATGATTTGACTATTGGGATCTATCAAATTGACGTATTTGCCGAGGCCGGATCCGGGCGTAATGATGCCCTTGTGATGGCTGACAAAGTCGCTATCCAATTCAAAATGGACACCGAGATTAGCTCAGGTACGGCACTTGTGAGAGTGCGGAGCGCAAGCCGGGGGGCGGCTATCAACAACCCGGATGGCTGGTATCAGGTTCCCGTTTTAATCACATACGACGCTTACAGCACACGGAGATAGCATGAAACCAATCAAATTATACCCGCCAGGGGGCGGAACCCCCATCATCCCGCACCCTTCCAAACTCAAAGAAATGGAAGACAAGGGGTGGACACGCGAAACACTGAAACAACCCAAGCAGGAGAAAAAGCATGGCAACTCATACAGGTAATGGCGGAATAGCCAAAATTGGCGCGAATACAGTCGCAGAATTTCTGACGTGGTCACTCACCGAGGGCGTCAATATTATCGATGACACTGTTGCGGGTGACGCATCGGATACCCACCAGTCCGGGACTACCAACTGGAGCGGTTCTGTGAACTGCTATTGGGATGAAACTGATACCACGGGCCAGGAAGCGATGACCATCGGCGCATCGGTTGAGCTCCATCTGTTGCCGGATGGCGCAACCACGGGCGACATTGATTTTAATGGCACCGCCACGATCAACAGCATCGAGCGATCTACCGCAAACAATTCCATCGTGACCGCGAATTTTTCATTCACCGGCAATGGCGCATTAATTCGTTCTGTGCTCGCATAAGGGGGTTTAATGAATTATAAAGACTTATTTACCGCTGAAGCTCACGAAAAAGGCGCAGAAATGCAGGTTAAGGGGCCGGATGGTAAGCCCCTTGATATGTATATCACTTTAGTGGGCGTTGATTCGAGAGCATGGCGGGCCATTCTCAATGAATCACGCCGGGAAACATTGCTGGGCGGCGATCCTATCGAGACAGAGGCCGAAGGCTATGCCAAGGCGAGTCTTGGATGGCGTGGGTTCGAGGACAACGGAAAAGAAATCCCGTTTTCTTTCGATGCGGTCAAACAATTATATATGAATGCTCCGTATGTGAAAGACCAGGCTGACGCCTTCATCACTTCCCGGTCAAATTTTACGCAGGGTTAGCAAACGACCTGATAAAGTTTGCTGAGTGGACTTTCCACGCTTATGGGTACGATAAAGGCTGGGATATTCCGCGAATAGAGGCATGGGGCAGGATCAAAAAGGACACCGGCAAGGTTGTCAAAGAATTGGAGTCTCAACCCGTCCTTGATAGCAATCTGGTCTATATCTGGGACTATTACCTGGACATCAAAAAGGGCTGCGATACCGTGGGCTATTTAGAAATAGATGCTTTTCAACGGGTTGCGGGTGTTGATTTTACGCCGTGGGAAGCTTCCATGATATTAGAACTCGATAAGGTTAGGAAAGCTAATGGCTGATGATATCGCAAAACTTGGCATTGAGATCAAATCCGGCGATATTGTTAAGGCGCGACGTGAGTTAGATCGCCTTGAAAAACAGTCCAAAGAAAACGTCTCCGCGAATAAGAAGCTAAGAAGCTCATTCACCGGGCTGGGTACAGCTATCGGTGCGCTGGGTCTGGCCGCCGGCATCATGAAGGTAGTCAGGGCCACCGCTGAACAGGAGCGGGTTGTGGCCCAATTAGACGCGGCCATACGCTCAACCGGGGCGGGGGCCGGGTTTACTTCTCGTGAACTGCAGGACATGGCCGGTTCCCTCCAAGATGTGACCACATTCGGGGACGAGGCTATTATCGGGATGCAGTCTATCCTGTTGACCTTCACCAGCTTAAAGGGGGATATTCTTCCCAAGACCACCCAGGCCGTTTTAGACCTCTCCGCCCGCATGGGGCAAGACCTCACCTCCTCAGCCCTGATGCTGGGTAAGGCATTAAATGATCCGGTTGCTAATCTAGGCGCTCTAAGCCGGTCGGGGATCCAATTCTCAGTTGATCAGAAGGCCATGATTAAATCGCTGGCTGAATCGGGACGGCTGGCAGATGCTCAAACTATTATTCTCAAGGAATTAGAAACCCAGTTTGGCGGGTCCGCTAAAGCTGCACGAGACACGTTCGGCGGGGCCATCAAGGGGTTATCTAATGCAATGGGTGACTTGCTGGAAGGCAAGGGCGGGAGTCTGACTGACGCAAAAGAGTCAATCGAAGAATTGACTGCGGTCATGAAAGACCCTGGCACAGTTAAGGCTTTTTCAACGATCACCTCCGGCATCGTCTCAATGACCTCAGCCCTGGCTAAAGGGGTTACGGCCTTAGCTGAATTCGGAGACAAATTCGGGGTCAATCTTTCCAATACCATCACCCCATCGATTGACGCGCTGCAGCTTCTCGATCAGCGCATGGCAGAAACTACCCGGTTAATCGAAGAACAAAACGCGGTTATTGAGGACAAGGGGTTTTTCGGGTTAGGTGGATCAACTCCTGAAGAAATCAGCGAAGCGAAAGCGAGAATAGATGCGCTAAATGGAACCCTGGAGCGTCAAGCAGAAATCCGCACACGACTATTAGCGCCAGGTGAGGAGGGAGCAACACCGGAAAGCGGAGCGACTGCATTAGGCGCGCCGGCACTCGGATTAGAGGAGAAATCCGTTGTTGAGCTTGATCAGGAAGAAAAAGACAAGCTGACCCAGCAGGAGAACGAACATTGGGCCAGAATCAATGAAGAACGCATCAAAGGCTTGTCCGCGCTTGAGCAGTTCACGTCGATGTCATACAAGAAACAATCGAAAACCGTTATTGGTGAGCTTGCTAATATGACAGCAGGCGTGGCAAATTCTAATAAAACAATGTTTAAGCTAAACCAGGCTGCCGGTATTGCAAACGCAATTGTAAACACCTATACAGGCGTTACGCAGGCACTTGCAGCATATCCACCGCCTTTATCGTTTGCAATGGCTGCGGCACAGCTAGGCGCAGGGCTGGCACAAGTTAGCGCGATCAAATCTACAACATTCGGGGGCGGCGGCGGGACTGCCCCATCTCTGGTTGGATTGGGCGGCGGCTCTGACACTGTCAATACTGTCGGAGTAAATGGCCAAACCGCAGAACAATCAACCCCCACACAAGATTTTACTTTCAATGTTTCCGGCTTAACTACCCCTGAAACAATGCGCGATTTACTGGATGGCCTATTTGAACAGCTTGGCGACGGGTACACGGCAGAGGTTAATTTAGTATGACATCGTACATCGGCCACACTAACAAGATAGAAGACGCCACCAGTATCACGGTCACTAGCGAGGCTACCGGATTCGAGAAAGAAAACGCTTATGATTGGTTTTTATATGATTGGTGGAAGGCATCCGCAACAGGAACAATTATATTTGACATTGATCTAGGGGCATCAGTTGAGGTCCAGTCCTGGGGTGTGGCTGGCATGAATTGGGGAGACGGAACAGGCCCAGGGTTTTTGCAATATTCAGCTACCGGCGCATGGGCAGGGGAACAACTCACAGCCGACAATTATGGTACCGTTTATGCCGATGCCGTTATATTTAACATTTTATCAACCCCGATCACCGCAAGGTATTGGCGGATCGCTTACACCGGAACGGGCGGACCATACCAGGCAGCCCAGCTCTTTTTAGGTGATGCTTTAGCCCTTCCATACGGTCCGCGTATTGGATCAACGTCACCACATGATAGCTTTGAAGATGAGATCCTCAATAATATGAGTGATGGCGGTTTTAATCTTGGGCGGTCGGTTTACTCCGAGGGCGTCAAATTCACCATTTCACAATCGAAAGTAGCTAAAAGCTGGGTAGACTCAAATTGGGCCACGCTTTATGAAGCTATTCGATCTCATGCCTTCTTTTATGTCGAGGATCAGGAAAACAACCCAACCAAAGCGGCGTTCTGCTGGACTGATGGCAAGATCAAAAAGCCATCTATAGAAGCCAACGCAGCCGATCCATTGATGAGTTTTTCTATCCCTTGCCGTGGCATAATTGAATGAGCTATGACCTAGAAAAGTTAAAGGCGGGCCGTAAGCCCGTTTCCAGTTGTGAACTGGTTCAGGATTTTTGCGCGTTTGAGTATGGGCAGAGTTATGAAAACCTTTTAATGTATTCAGAAGAATTCAGTAATGCCGCATGGAGTAAAACAGTCACGGTCACAGAAAATGTAATTTTAGCCCCTGATGGAACGCTCACAGGGGATAAAGTTGAAGACATCAATGCTGTCTCGCCTCAATATATTGTTCAAACTACACCCACATTTACACCCGATTGGATTGAGAGAACCGCCTCAGTCTATGTGAAAAAGGGGGATTTGAGCAGAATATTTTTCTGGTTCAGTTATTATGATGGTGCTGCCTACGATAGCACGAGTGGGTGGATCGATTTCGATTTGGGTATCATTATCCCCCATGTCGGGGAAGCAGTACAAATTGAATACATAACAGATGGCTGGTTTAGGGTATGGGCATCTATCCAAAACGACGCAACGAATGATCGATTTTCCTTGCGTGTGCAGGGTAAAAACTGGGGGGAAACAGAAACGGGGTACTGGTATCAGTGGGGCGGCCAAGCAGTCGAAAGCAACAAGCCCGGCCATTATGTGAAAACCACTTCAGCTGCCGCGACAGCCGGGTGCTCGGCATCTAATGCAAAAGCCAATTTAATCACGTATTCAGAGCAGTTCGATCACGTAAATTGGGGTAAAGTAAGACTGAGTGTGACCCATAACGTCGCGGGCGCGCCCGATGGAAGCTTAACCGCAGATCAGTTAGTATTTACAGGCGTAGCTGATCCTTACATGCAGCAATCTTCCGGCACATTAGACCCGTCCGGTAAAACCTACACGATATCGGTATGGGCCTATGCTCCTGCATCACAACCAAAAGAAGCACAATTATATATTTATGGTAACAGTGCTCTTGAGTCGAAAGAACAAAAAAATATAACGCTAACAACAAGCTGGAAACGATATTCCATATCAACAACATTCCCGGCATCCGCAAGTTCCACCGCAGTCAATTTTCGATTTGATGGGCCGCCCGCCCCATCTGCAGGAGAATACCAGTTTATATGGGGCGCGCAACTTGTCGAGGGTGACATCCCTGGCAATTATTATAAAACAGAAGCCACCGCCCACACCGGATCAATTGGAATAGAGTGCTGTAACACATGGGCCACCTGCGAAGTACAGGCAGATTATAAAAAACATCTGAAAGGCTACCGGCATTCACAGCCTACCCATCCGATAGCCCCAGGAACAATCCCCTGCATAGTTGGTGAGCCTCGATTCACATCAGCCAGGGCCGAACCGGATAAGGGTTTGGGCGTAAGGTCACAAGTTAATATAACCCTAAAAGATTTCACTCACCATGATCGCGGCGTCGATCCATACGTATCAGGAAGAACCTATAACCCATCAACCCAAGGTACTTACTGGGGGAAGTGGTTAGCCCGTAACCCATATTGGGAAAGTCGGACATTATTAGTAAATACCGGGTATCACACCGACTCAGGCATAGTGATCCAAACCCGCGCCTATATTATTGATTCAATATCCAGTAACGGTGAAACGATTGCCATCAAGGGTAAGGATGTTCTAAAGCTGGTTGATAGCGATAGGACCAAGATCCCAACTATTAGTGAGGCCGCCTTATTAGCTGATATCACAGCAGCAGCGGTATCTTGCACATTAGATGATTACGACCAACTCCCTGATGATTCAGGCGTGATAACCATTGGCGATGAAACAATGGATTACGTCAAGGTTGGGACTCCAGCTACAAGCCTCACCCTGTCAAACCGTGGCGGGTATAATACAGAAGCCAGCGACCATGAAGCGGACGATTCTGTACAGCACGCCTATATCCCGAGCCAAAACATCGTCGATGAGATATTTGACGCTCTGCATATTTATGGCGGAATCCCTAAAAGCTACCTCCCATACGACGCGAAGCAAGACACCCCGACGGGGGTAGATGACGAGTGGGATCTTGAAAAAGATTTGTGGTTCAGCGGGCATACTTTGGGCGGCATGATCACCGAGCCTATTGGCGTTAATGAATACCTAAAAAATATCACCGAGAATGACCAGGCTTTTTTGTGGTGGGAGGAAGTCGATCAGGAAGTTAAACTAAAGGCGAATATGCCGCCGGCCAGCAATGCTGCAGTAACTGACATCACTCAAAACTCACACCTGATAAAAGATAGTGTAAAAGTCAAGGTATTACCTAGCAAGCGGATCTCTCAAGCGTGGGCGCATTATAACCGGATCAACCCGAATGAGGACGATAAAAAGACAAATTATGCGGGCCACACCGCCAGGATTGATACTGATTCCGAAGGGGAAAACGAGACCGGGACAAGTAGGATCAAGGAACTATTTGCACGCTATTACACATCATCAGCGGTCCCTGGTGCAACGGTTAATAGATTGGTCAATAGGTATGCAATAGCACCAAAAGAAGTAAGTTTTGATCTTGATGCGAAAGATGACGCCATTAAAATTGGGTATTTAGCAGAAATCACATCAAGACACCCGTTATTGCAATCAACAACTGGTGAAAGCGCGCCGACTCAGATCCAAATAATCGAGAAGCGCGAAGTTAAGGCAGGCCATCTATATACATATAAAGCAATAACTAGCGTCTTCTTGCATCGTTATGCCTTCATAGCGCCAGCTGGAACGCCTGATTATGGATCGGCAACCGATGAACAGAAACGAAAATATGGATTTATTATTGCAACAGGCGAGAGAAAATTCAGCGACGGGGGAGGTTTTTATGCCATCTTATGATCCCGATATATCAACACTTGACGAATATGGCGGTAAATGATGACAACCGAATCAGTAATAACAGCCGGACAAATTGATGCCGACAGCGCGCTTGATGTTACCCTGGCGTCTGCATGGACTTATAATTGGATCGCGGGCTTTGAGGGCAATTCAACAAACAAAGTAGCTAATGCCGCGCTCGCTTCCCATCCGTGGGGGCAGGCTGATTTAAATACAACCATTGGCAATATTTCAACCACCTCGACGACTGGTGGTAGCCAAACCTTGCCGGGCGGCGAATACGGCTTTTATCCGAATATCAGAATCTCCAACTCATCAGGAATCGCGGCATGGGGGTACAAATATTCTTCTGGCTTGGGTGTTGAAGCTGCAACTAATCCTTCTACCACGTATTTAGCGCGGGCTTATCTCGCCACCAATAACGCCTCCTTCACGGCTGCGATGCAGACCCGCTATTTTAATGCATCCCCCCCTTATGATTACGGCGACGGTCAGGTCGGACGGACCATTTTTGCGGTAGTTGACACAGCAACAGGCGCGGTTGAATTCGTCTATGCCGCACTCGAAGCCCCATGGCATTACAACGGTCCGACTAACATTGCGGCTGCGTATTACAGGGATAATAAAATCCCTTGCCGGAAAGTTTCCTTGATGGAATACGATAAGATTGTGAATAACACTGATATCGTATCCATGTATAGCAACCCGATCACCCGTGACGAAGCCATATCAAAGTACTCAGATCAGGCTTGTGTCGAATTAGAGATCACGCAAGACATTAAGAATAAAGACATGGGGCTTGTCCCGCACCCCTTCCAAGGGAATGATATGACCGGTAAAGTGATCGTGATGCTTGACCCTGTTTCCGATTTGGCTTGGCAACTTGGCGAAATGCAGAAGTGCGGGGAAGACATTAATGAGTTGCTCCACCGCTCATACATTAATCTCGATAACACCCCGCTAACCAGAACAACCCCGGATGGGGTGATTGTGGTTGATGCGTCATGGAAAAACAGTAAACGTAAATAGTACCGATAGGTAATAGCTGGATCCCCCTCCAGGACAGAGGCGGTAAACAATCAGGGAGACAGATATATGAAAAATGAACGCGGAGCGCGGAAAATGGATAAACACTGGCCGGGGTTGATGTATGCGCTCATAACGGGTGTATTTCTGGCCATTATCGCCGGGTGGATGTCACAATCATCCATAAACGCGACTGTTACAACCGAGATGCAATATCTTCACTCAGTCGTTGGCCGTCATGAAGGTGAGATCAGCGGGTTTGATAAGGTCAATGAAACCCTGACCAGAATGGCGACACTGATGGAAGGCATACTCAGGAAGCAAAGCGAGATTGCCGCCGACACCAGAGCAATGAAGGAATGGCAAAACAAGCGCGAGGCCACCATTGATGAGGCCAGGGAATACATCAGGGAAAATAGACTTAATGGGATCAGGACAAAAGGCGGAAAGTAAGTGGTTGATCACCGATCTAAAACACAATTAACAATAATCGCGGGATTGATCGCATTGGTAGCATCAATCTCGACTGCCGGGACCTCAATTATTGTGAAGCTCATCGACAAGCCCGCCACAAGCGCCCAGGCCGAGAACCTGAACCGTCAACTTGATGCCTTTGAAAGGCTTCGACTTGAGGACAAAGTTCAGAGAAAAGAAGATTTGAACTCCGTAAGGGAAAGGCAGAACGAAATACGAGAGATGATTCTTAACCTCGAAATACCGCCCCCTGAAGTAAGGCTACTATTCGAGCAGAATGACAAACGCATGACCGCCATAGAGCAAGGACTGCATCGTAATTGGGCCGCCGATAGAAAGCACAGGGAAGACGAGAAAATTCATATAACCAAAGACCATCCACATTGAGGTGATCTATGCGTAGAATTGATTATATCGTTGTTCACTGCTCGGCTACCAAAGGCGACGTATCAGCTAAGACGATTGATTCATGGCACAGAGAGCGCGGATGGTCAGGTATTGGATACCATTACGTGGTACGAGAAAACGGCACGATTGAGGAAGGCAGGAAACTGGAAACGGCTGGGGCACATGTCAAAGGGTTCAACGCTAATAGTATTGGGATCTGTATGGCTGGCGGACTGAATGACCACGGGCAGGCATCTAACAACTTTTCAAGCTATCAATTCACTAGCCTTAGAAGTCTGATCAACGCATTAAAGGCGGCATTCCCAGATTCAATCCTTGAGGGGCATCGAGACTTTCCGGGCGTGAATAAGGAATGTCCTTGTTTCGATGTTAAAGAATGGTATTCCCACAATTAAAAGAGGCGAAATAAAATGGCATGGTACAACATATTGGGCGGACTCGTTAAGCCGATATCAGATGCTTATGCTTCAAGGCAGGAAAGGAAGACAATCCTTGGGAAGGCCAGGCTAGATCGTGACGTGGCCAAGTTTGAGGCAGAAGCAAAGGCACACCGCGAGGGAACCGCGCAGACGCATGAATATGATATGACGGCGCTTAAGAACATGAAGACCACTTGGAAAGACGAGTTTATCATGGTTATCTGGTTTACCCCGATTATCATGCTGTTCTTTCCTGGGCTACAGAACTATGCGCTGGTAGGATTCGCAAATATGGCAAAAGTACCTTGGGGATATTGGATGGTGATATTCGGTATCGTTGCCGCAACCTTCGGGCTTAAATGGCTGTTTCAGAATAAAGTTGAAAAGGCCATTAAATCCATAAACGCCCACAGCTAATCGACAGCATCAAATAGCGATGACAATATCTTCAAATACCGGACTATCTCGCGCCTGGGCGATTATTAGCCCCATGCAGCCACTTAAAATAGTAAATGGCTACAACATAGCCGCCATTACAGAAAGCGGCCAGAACCGGTATACAGTGGCTTTCAGTCATCCTATGGGTAATGCGAATTATTCCTATTACGGGACAGCGTCACGGCTTGCCCACAGTTTAAGCCAGGCCTTTTTCGTGCATATTCCAGGCACTCACAAGAAAACAGATCGGATCTTCGAATTTGCCATTGAAGACGATCAGTGTAGACCTATGAATGCTGGCGAAGTTACGTTAATTTTTAATGGTGATTAATATGGATGTGATTATCTACCCAGACGAGACCGGCATTGTGAAGGTGCTATCTATTGATCCCAGGTCAGGGATTGACTTACAGACTGCAGCAGCAACCTTGTTAACGCCAGATACGGTCTTCGAGATAGTTGACCATGACTCTCTGCCGTGGGATCAGCCGCGTGACGCGTGGGAGTGGGGCTAATGCCTGTCGTTGTTAATCTGTTTACCGTCGAGGAAATTGACAACCTTGACCGAATTAAGGCCATCAAAGGTGAAACCAAGATCCGATTGTTTGGCATTGCTACCGATGGCGGGGCAGTGGATATCGATAGTCTCAAATCATTGATCGATACCATATTCGCATACCTTAGAATGCTAATGCTTAATGCCGGGATTGATGATCTGTACATCAAGAAAGATAAGGAATTAACACCCGAGCAAATCGCACTAAAAGATGACTTCAGGGCAAAGCATGACATTATGTCCGCGATCTTGATTATGGAAGCTGATGCTATTGTGAACGGGGATAGCCTGGAAGCCTATAAGCTGGCTTTAGATACGGCGGGATATTAAAAAAAGGGGGCCGAAGCCCCCAAAGTTTCTTATTATTGTGGTCTGCCTTGACTTTTCATGTATTCACCGCACCAGTCAGTTAGCTTCACTTTGCGCCACGGCGGCGGATAGCGGTGGCATCGCATTTGTTTTAAGTCTGAAAGATGCTCACACCCTCGGCATACTTCTTTTCTGTAACCCATAACCCACCCCCTAAAACCGGTAATTATAAACCGCACTAAAGCCAATGGCGCTATAGTTACGGGTTATTGATTGTTCCCATCTCCATCCGGTTGTTTCGTAATCCCAATCATCAAGGTAAACAATAAGTTCCTCTGATATCTTCATTGATTTATAGCTTAAAGCAAAGCCAATATCTGAATGTTTTGTGATTGGCTGGATAAACTGGATACCGATAATACCTGCTATGGTGTTTTCATAATTTATTTCATATTCCTCGAATTGATGGTATTCGCCGGGAATAAAATCAAACTTATCATTGAAATAGTATTTCATGCCCTCAAGCGCGACATCATCGCGGTGTCTACCTTCATTCTCATGTGAAACCAAGTAATAACCTAGATGGCCGAATATTGATAGTTTTGGCGTTACTTTATGGGTTAATCCAAATCCAATACCCGTCATCGATAAATCACCGATGCCCCATAATGGGATGACTTGGGCAATTTCATGGCTTAGAAACACATAAGCCCCATTGTCATTTTTGTAATTGACCTGGATCCCCTGCCAGTTTCCGACTTGGTAGCGTTCTTCGTCTGCGATCCGGTTCCACTGGGTCAACATAACTTCAACTTCAGACGCTTGAACCGTCCCGATCATCATCAGTGCTATCAGTAGTATTTTCATCGTCTTCCCTCTTGTGTTGGTCGCGCCGGTCTTTGCAGACCTGGTGCAGGTAAGGCTTATCGTCGGGATGACACCAATCATTAAACTGAACCCAACCATCGGCTTTTTGCTTTGCCTTAAACGTGGCTTGGTATTTAGTATTGGGTTTCATCTCAGCCTCTATACACAAGATAGTATCTTACTAGTAATATATCAAGGGATTAATGATAGAAAATAATGGCACACTACATACCCCGTCAGACAGCACCAGAGCAGCAGGTGGGCGGCATGATCTAGCGTGGACGCATCAATCAACATGGCGGTAAGGGCGATAGCAGCCCCTATGAGGACGAACTGGACGAGTTTCAGCCAGAACCGGATCTCGATACAGGCTTGGTCAGAGATAATCAGGCTCATCCCTTGCGCCTCTGGACATCCAGCAGGGCCAGGACCAGCCCTGTTATATCCTCCTCGGCAATATAGAGCCTGCCCTTATCGCCATGAGAATCATAACCACGGATATAGATGAAGGTTTCCAGGTTCTTCGGAACCGCGACAGTCTGCCCCGGCTCTATCCCCCAATGTTTCCTTATTCTCAGATACCTTCCCATAATATTAGCCCTCTCTAATTCTATTCTAAGCCTGTGTAGGCGCTCTCTCAGCGCCCTTCTCTCTACCCCACTTATGACCAGCGCTAATCCAGAAACCACGCTGATTTAGCGCCATGCCCACGGCTAACATGTCATCTGGGGTCAGGCAGCGCCTATTCACCCCGTGTCGGCCCCTTCTGTGCTTATCGAAGGCAAAGGTAGAGTTAAATAGCTCATCGCAGGCCGAACATTGGCATTTATCACCGGTTAATTTCATTGTCTTGCCCCTTGGGTGGGATGATGCGGGTTCTCATTAATCGTTTAACCACTTACTAATTTGGTAGGCAGAGCAGGATTTGAACCTGCACGTTAACCCCGCCGATCTTGGGCACACGTTAACTTTCCCCGTCCCATAGCGTCTACCAATTCCGCCACCTGCCTATTAACCTCTTACTAACCGTATTTTCATCACTTCGTTAATCCATGCTTGATCATGAGCTAGAGTCGCCGGCCTCTTCCTGTTCACCCGAGACTCGCCCCCGCCCATGTACTTCATTCGTCTTTTACGCTCGCATACCCGACACCGTGAGGATAAGCACATTCTCCCCTTGGCTGCATTATGGTAAGAGTAGAAGGCGCTATCCGGCAGGAGTTCGCCTTTTGTCTCACACTCGGGGTTGCTGCACTTTTTCATGGCTAATACTCAATCACCACATGAGCGATCTTACCGTCCCGGATTAACTCAACGATCAGGGTAGCTTCGCTATTGCCGATTCCTTCCTTGATGAATGAGTCCTTGGCCGCTTTGTGGATCTTGGCCCGATGCGACTGGGCGGCCTTTTTCTTTGCTTCTGCCGCTTCAGCTTCGCGCTTTTTCTTTGCTTCGGCTTCCTGTTTGGCCCGTTCTTCGATAACCGCTTGGCGCCCACGTTCCTCGGCCTCCCTCACTTTCCTGTCAGCCTCCGCCTGGGCGGCAGCTTCAGCCTGTTTTGCCTTGGCTTCGGCTTCCTTTCTGATGCGCTCGGCTACCTCGGCAGCATGTTGGCGATCCCGCTCGGCCTTTTCCTCAGCTTCCTGTTTGGCCTTTTCAGCCGCCTCTTTCCTGATCTGTTCTTCCCGCTCCAGCCGGTCTCGTTCTTCCTTTTCCTTTCTCAGTCGCTCCAGTTCGGCCTGTTCGTCCTCATGCTTTTTCTGCTTCTCATGCAGCGCCTTGAGAATTTTGAGGGTATCGACCTTGGCCAGAGTCGCATCGGCCTTGCGGGTTTCAAACGCATCATCAACCTCCAGGGCTTCCAGTGTGATAATGCGGGTCATGAGTTGCTCGGATGTCGGAGTTTCAAATTCCCCAAACTGTACTAACCCATAAATCTCATCCACCTTTCCCTGTAGCATTTCAGCATGTTCGCGGATCGCGTCGTCGTGGGCCTTGATCTGGTCTTTGATCTTACCCTGAACTTCGAGCAATTCATCCTTGATCCGTTTGCGCTCGCCATCAATCAAGTCAACTTGCGCCTTTAATGGTGCCTTGAGTTCATCGTGTTTCTTATCCAAGGCGCTGATGACTTTGCCGATTGAATACTTGTCAGACCGGGCTTTCTTCTCATGTACCGGATCGGTCAGATCATAAACCACGTTATCATAGGTCTCTTTGAACTCAGCCATCTTGGCTTCAAATTCGCTGTACTCGGCAATTTGGGTTTCCATCTTAGAATTCCTCTAATATTTTTACGATTTTGTCTCTTTCATGAATTACTTCTGCTAGTTGCATTCCAAGAGTTCGGTGTAGTTTTAGATCAGGCTCTACTCTTACTTTCAGGCACGGAAGATCCGGATTGTGATAGTAAATATCCCACCAATCCCGTTTAGAAATAAACAGGCTCATTTGAAGTTGTGGGATGTAGTCCGGTTCAAGTTTTTTATATTTATACCAATAAAGCAGTGTATCCAGATGCAGTTTCGGCTTGTTTTTTGCCTCGAAACCTCCGTCGTCACTAATAAGGCCGTCCGGCGAACACAGATAGCGGTCTCCGTCGTCAACTATAAACGCTACCTGTTCTACTTCGTAGCCAGTTAATAGCTCGTAAGCCGCCCTTGACTCATCCTCCATCGCGTTCCCGTAATCTGTGCTATTATTCCCGCCCCAATCGTTTGCTGGCTTTCCTGTAAATATCTCCTTTGCAAGAAACTTAGCATAGCCTTTCATGCTCTTTGACGGCTCACCAGTTGACGTTATCAGCTTTGACGCATTGCTCGCTGATGGCTTGCCGATTTTCGCGGCGAACCATTCCGGCGTTTGTTGAGCTATATTTCTTTCAATCTTTGGCATTTTGTTTTCTCGCAGCAATGGCGTTATTCAACCGCTCAAGACAATATTCATACTTGTCAGCCCGGATTTGGCCGATAGAATCAATTTTGATGGTTTTCAGCCATTTCTCAAACCCTTTCAACGTTCCCGTTTCCGTTGCCGATGAATGCAGGGTATTAACCTGTTCTTCAGTAATGAACTCAACCGGCTCCGCTGCTTGCCCGTCATCATCAGTTCTATCCTTGGTGGCAACTCCTGCGGCGGCTTCCAGGGTATAACGCTGTAGATACTTCACGGCAGAACCTACGGCCTGGATATTGTTCTTTCCACCAGATTGATCGGGAGATGATTGAAGCGAGACGCGCTCACTATGCCCTTGCTCATGGGTAATGATGCAGGAGACTTTAATCAAACCCCCCTCGCCTTGTTCTGTCTCCCATGTAAAACTCAGGCCATGTTTACTCATTGCCTCTGCTAATGTGTTAGCGACATGATCAAGGGATGGATGGCTGTATTCTGTCACTCCCTTGCTGGTTTCGTAGCGTACATGCTTATTCTTGAATAATTCAGGCGGGTTAGCTTTGAACTCTGTCATGGCGCGAACATAGGCTTTCTTCGCCTCGTTAGCTTCCCACCGCTCCTGTAGTGCCATCAGCTTTTCAAGTTTATCCAGATCGGCATTTTGCTGGACCGCCATGTTAAGCATGTCCATCGGTGTAATATCAGCCTTTGCTAATGGCTTGGTTTCCGGTATTACTTTCACTTCAGTTGTCATTTCTTCCTCTCCTCTAATATCTTGATGCAGCGGTCTATGTCTTCTTTATGATCACTGCTTAAAGTAACCGCATAGAAGGTTTTGCCGCCAAAATTCATATAACCGCCTGACTTTTTAATTTTATTAGCCATGTGCTCAAAAGTTTCCCTCATAAACTGATCGTCCCTTTCCTCTTGAGTACGGTTATGGGCTTTACTCATAATCTGCCATCCTTCCACCAAGCCTCAAATTCTTCGTCCGTCATTCCTTTTTTATTCCAATCACGAAGACACTCCTTGACGCCAATGCGCTCACTAATCCAACGCATAATCTCAGACCGCCTTCCATTTCGGATATATTCGCTTGGCTCCGGATTAGGCAGATCATCAGGCCACTCAAAGCGGTTTAATTGACTCCACCAGGATGCCAGAACTGATTTGGTTGTTGCTTCCAATATCTCAATATCTTGTTCATTCATTCCCCACACCCTCCACATTCCCCCGCTGCCTTTGTCCTGTTTTCAAAGTCCACTTTCTGAAATTCGGCATTCGCCCGGTGGATCTTCTCAAGCCCCACATTGACATTGTTGGGCGTTCTGACCTCACCCATTAATATCCCTTCATAGAGTTGCTTGCACTGTACGGCTACTGCTAATAAGGTTTTCTCAGTCATCACTACTCTCCGCTAATAATTCAGGGTTTTCGTATATGTTGCCGATGATTTCAAGATATTTAGGAGCATTAAACTCTATCATCGCGAAATCGGTAAGGCATTCGCCCACAACAAAAGCCCCCTCATAATATTTAATTTCCCCAACCACCGAGGCTTGTCTTGAGTGCCTTACAATATCCCCCTCATATATCTCTTTACCGTTCTTATCGTGTAATCCGGTGTATTGCATGACCTCTATATCTTCATGGACAACCGGCATATCTACACAACCACCACACCCAGGCGGCCCGCAATGACACTCAAGTTCAATTGATATAGCGCGAGCAACACCATTGTAAAATTCAATAGTTGAGTCTTCGCCAGTATCGTAATCAGTAACCCATGCATGGTTATCTTTGTCCCACGCCCTGAATTTAATCTCCCTCATCACTACTCTCCTGTAGGGCATCTGTGGCCAGTATCTTTGCGTTAATGTCTCTAATCTGGTCAAAGGATAAAGTCAGGTACACTCTGCCCCAATCATTAGCCTTCACGAATATGCTGACCTCTTTGTCTTCCATATCAATGTCGATTTCATGATTATCTGCCTCGTACCACTCACTCATAACGCATTCCTCAGTGCTATCTCATGTAATATCCCGCTCACGATATATCCCAATGACCAGGCCAGTAAGAGAGCCAGGATGATGAGGGGTAGCCTGTGGTGGGGTTTAATCATTAGACAGTTCATAATCATCAGAAGCATCAGCTTCGCCAGTAGTACAAGAGAAGCACATCCCGTTGTCACCTAGTTTCCATACAGGTTCGCCGCACTCACAAATCCCCTTGTTATTTGCTAAGTGTTTATAATATTCCACATCCTTAACCCCATCATGAGCCATCAATTCGGCGGCTTCCTCTGGCGTGATAAAATTAAAATCTCTCGGTCCGCCCATCCTCAACCCTCCTTATCCCTGACCGCCTGTAAAGCGATCTCACGCATGTATTCCTGTAGTGACTCAACCATAGCCTGACCTGCTTTCTCAGGCTCACCGGCCAGCAGGTTAAGCCTGACAAGGTTTATGAGGTTAGAGTCGATAGTGTCCAGCCAATCTGGCCATATTTCCCATTCAAATTCATATGCCCATTGCGGAACCTCAGTACCTCGGTATGTTTCAAGTCTGCGGGCCGACAATGCAAACCTGATATAATCATCCACCTTGGCATCCATCTTGGCCTCTCTCACTTCCTCAGCTTCCATTTCAAGCTCCTCTTTTAATTCCTGACTGGCCAGGTGGCGGTCATAACTCATTTACTTATATTTCCTCTAAATGGGTGTTGTCAGGCATGGTTAATCCTGTTTTGGCTTGCCTTGGCATTTGTCTCTCGGCCCTTCGCACTCCCAGCATGGACTCTTGCCTTTGTTGATTTCGTCCATCACGACCATGCCGCTTAATAAACAAGTATCAGGCACATAACCCTGCATCTTTGCCAACTCAAGCATCAGATCATCGGTGTCGGCTGATTCTTGATTAAAGTAGTGCGGCTTCATCTCATTCCCCTCAATTAATCATAAAGTAGGTGCCCTGAACTGATTGGCCGGGCCAGCCGCTTTGTCTGTTGTCAGTCTCAACGACTTTGATCCAAGTCCGGTGCTTCGTATCATCTATTTAATTAAATACTGAATATTAGTGGTGGCTTATTGGTAACGGGCTTTGTCTGTACTGCTCCACAGAACCCCGTGCATGATAATCACCTCCTCGCCTTAGTTTGTAATAAACGTCTAACGCCTAGTAACAATAGCAAAGTATTTTCACCATTGCAAGGAAATATGTGCATAATAACTTGATTCTGTCTCCAGCATACACTACTATAACAGGACTAGGAGGGGTTTCTATGCTTAAGAAAGACGCACTAAAAATATTGAAACAAGAGGAAGCGGCCAAGGCGATTGGGAAGGATCAGTCTATTGTGAGCCGGATGCCCAATAAAGTACCCGAGCAATACCATAAGCCTTTACTGAAGGCCGCCAGGCGCAAGGTCAGGTTAATGCTAAACGCATTGGCCAGGATGAACGGGAGTTAATGGTATGGATAAGATGCGGAAAGTCGTCGCAAGGGAGCAGGGCAATGAGAACTGAACAGGACAAGACAGAATTTAAGCAGATTTATCAGCCGATAGCGATTACAGAACTAAAATTAATGCAAAAGAAAATAGAGGTATATGAAATCGCATTAAATAGACTAGCAAGAAATGGTGCAGGTTTTGGCCCTGCTGGAAAGATAGCGCGTGAAGCACTCGCTGTATTTATTGGGGAGCAGGGCAATGAGTGATATTTATAGTCCAACACAAGACCCAGAGTGCCGAAATGGTTGTTGTCAGGCTGCAATATTACGAGCAGAAATAACCCGCCTTAATGCTGAACTACAAGCGTGTAGGGAAGAAAGAATTATCGAATGCCCTAATTGCCATGATAAGTTTATTTTGCATTCGGACGATACGATAGACGCCTTTATAGGCGCATGAGTAATGGCAGTCTGGTGTGGTTGCGACCGTTCCATCAACAGAAAGACTGAGGCCAGCCAACCAGATTGCCACCTAACACTTAAGGTCTAAATGAATAGCGGAGGAAGTGATGAAAGCAACAATTGATCGAGCGGGATATCTGGTGATATGGGTTGAAACTGAGCTAGAAGGCTATGCCTTAAATAAGTGGGGAGAAGAAAATTATGCCCCCACTAATTCAGAATTTCCTAAATTCATTGTCCATACTGACCCAAAACAGCCGCTAAATGACGATGAAAACTTTAAGCCCGAATCGGGGGAAATACGAAATTGTACTTTCAAATGAACATAAACACCCCAATGAATAATAGGGGCCTTGGGAGAGGTTGATGAAAAAGAAAATGAGATATTGTTTTTGGTGTGGCGAAGAATTGGGCGTAGATGATTTTTATGATCCGTATGACCATTGCGGTAAACGAGAATGCGCTAGAGAAGCTGACTACGCACATCGAGCTGATGAAGACGAAAGACGGCGCTTGGCAGAAGAAGATGGTTTCAGCAGGTATTAATAGAAAGCCCCGACCTAAGAGGTGATTAATGCGAAACATTCTTATTCATTGTTCGAATAATAAACGCGAAACATTATCATCTGTTGTTCGAATAAATACAAAAGCCCCAATCCGAAGAAAGGGGCTTAGGGAGCTAGGTGCTCAGACA
>Ga0316193_10000187_pt1 | contig 35446 bp, 33 predicted proteins | sample MerIslsedime2_MG_FD_207735 | JGI IMG/M metagenome (GOLD analysis project Ga0316193, IMG submission 207735) | Coastal sediment microbial communities from Maine, United States - Merrow Island sediment 2 | ecosystem: Environmental > Aquatic > Marine > Coastal > Sediment | place: USA: Maine... | reverse complement strand
ATTTGTGCGCGCCGGTCACGCCATCATCGTGTTCCCCGGGGGCGTCGGTACCGCCGAAGAAGTGCTTTACCTGCTTGGCATCCTGCTGAATCCGGGAAACAAGGAAATTCCGTTCCCACTGATACTGACCGGCCCCGCCGGCTCCGAAGAGTATTTCAGGCAGATCGATGCTTTTATCAAACTGACCCTCGGTGAAGTAGCACGCCAGCATTACACCATCATCATTGGTGACGCGGCGAAGGTCGCGCGCGAAATATCGGCGGGGCTCGAATCGGTACGCAATTTTCGGCGCGTGCACGCGGATGCCTTTTACTTCAACTGGATCCTGAACATCGATCATCAGTTTCAGCTGCCCTTTGAAGCGACTCACGAGAATGTCGCAGCGCTCAATCTCAGCCACGATCAGCCACTACACCTGCTCGCAGCAAACCTGCGACGTGCGTTCTCGGCAATCGTCGCCGGCAACGTCAAGGCCGATGGAATATCGCAAATAGAACAGCATGGACCCTTCGAACTTTGCGCCGAGCCCGAGATTATGCAATCACTGGATGCATTGCTGCATTCGTTCGTGCAACAGCAACGTATGAAGGTACCGGGCAAGGCTTATACGCCCTGTTATTCGCTGAAAAAACAGTGAAACTTATTGACCGAATGCCGGCCTGATCCAGGAAAACCGGAATTGAAGTTGACGAATCCAGCAGCGAGACTCTTCAGGGACGCTGACCAGGTTGAATTTGACTGAGGCGCAGCAAACGTCGTTCCACACGAATCCCGTTTATACAGTAGCTGACGACACAAACCAGCACGATCGCGCTGCCGATGAGGGTTAGCAGGCTGGGTTTTTCACCGACACCTATCCACACCCAGATCGGTCCCAGTATCGATTCTGTCAAGGCAAACAGGGCCACTTCCGACGCCATGATGTAGCGCGTGGCAACGGTGAAACACCAGAAACCAACGCCAAACTGCAGACAACCCATGAGAATCGCTATCGTAAGATCGTGCTGCGAGAGCTCGAAGGAGTCGATAAACAGACAGGCCACTCCGGCCATTACCAGGCCACTCAAACAGGTAGCCGGCAACATATCGACGCCACGTCGCTGACGAATAATCAGTAGAAAAGTGACAAACGAGGCAACCACCCCAAGCGCAGCCAGATTACCAGCCCAGCGCCCTTCTAACAGTCCATCAGCAAACATCAGGCCGATACCGGCCAGCGATATCAGCATCGCCACCACGCCGAAACGTGAAGTCTTCTCGCCGAGCACCATCCAGGCCACGAAAGCGGTGGCAAGCGGCGCGGCGCCGATGATAAATACCGCATTGGCCACCGTGGTAAGCAAAATAGCGAAGATATAACAGATAGATCCCAGACCGAGGACCAGGGATGCGCACAGCCCGGGTTTGCCGATCGCATGGAATGCAGCGCCGATACCGCCGCGATAACGCAACAACAATAACAGAAACAGGGTTAGCGAAAACGCGATGCCGCGATAGAACAGTATCTGCCAGCCGTCGGCCGATTCGATATTACGCAACAAAATACCGGAGGTGCTCAGAAACACACCCCCGATAATGACCAGCATTACCCCGTAACCGTATCTACGCTCCAAGGGAAATGCCGCTAGTACGAAGAAGCATCATGATTCGATTAGAGGCTGCAAGTGTAAGGGTCGCAGGACTGTAACAGGCTGCTAGGGAACCTTAACGATCGCCCTGCCCCTGATTTTCCCATCGAGGATGTCGGCGCCGGCCTGGGGTAAATCGGCAAAGTCGAGATCGAAAGAGAGCTCGTCCAGCAGTTTGAAGTCGAGATCGGAAGCCAGTCGCTGCCAGGCTTGTTTACGCAGCGGAATCGGGGCCATCACCGAGTCGATTCCATACATGGCGATACCGCGCAGAATGAAGGGAGCCACCGAGGTTGGCAGGTTCATGGATTCGGCGAGGCCACAGATAGCAGCGGCGCCTCCGCGTTTGATCTGACTCAACACATTCGCCAGCGTGTTGCCTCCGGCGACGTCGATAGCACCGGCCCAGACTTCCCGACCCAGGGGTCGTGCGGGTTCAGCAAAGCCGGCACGATCGACAACTTCCGCAGCGCCAAGCCCCTGCAGGAATTCACTTTCCTGCAGACGACCGGTGGATGCAACCACGCGATACCCCAGTTTGCTGAGTACCGCGACCGCAACACTACCTACACCGCCGGCCGCGCCGGTGACCAGGATGTCACCCGCATCGGGTTTGATGCCGTGCTTTTCCAGTGCCAATATGCAGAGCATCGCGGTATAACCTGCCGTACCAATCGCCATTGCGCGGCGCATGTCGAGACCATCGGGCATCGGCACCAGCCAGTCACCACTAACGCGGGCCTTTTGCGCATAGCCGCCCGAATGCACTTCACCGACGCCGAAACCATTCAGAATAACTTCGTCTCCTGCTTTGAAATCGGCGTGCTCCGACTCGAGTACGGTACCACTGAAATCAATACCCGGGGTGAGCGGAAACTTGCGGATAATCGGGGAGCGGCCAGTTAGTGCAAGACCATCCTTGTAATTCAAGGTGGTGTACTCGACCCGCACGGTAACGTCACCATCCATCAAGTCACTATCGTCGAGTTGCGTCAACACACAGCGTTGCCCTTCTTCATTCTTGCCAACCTGGTAAGCCTGGAACTGCTCTGACATCTAAACTGCCCTCCAAAAAGGCTATTTGTAATACAAAATCATGTTAAAGTAATTACCCCGTAAATGCATCTTCAAAACTCAGGATTAACTCGTGCAGGAAAATGCAATCGTCAAGGCAAGTATTTCCAAACAGATTGCCGAACAGTTGCGTGCCGCAATCGTTGATGGGCGCTTCAAGATCGGCGAGCGCCTGCCGACCGAGGATGAACTGGCACAGCGTTACGGAGTGTCGCGTCCAAGCGTTCGTGAGGCGCTGAAGCGACTCGCTGCGCAAAACCTGGTGCGCGCCCGACGCGGTCCCACGGGTGGCAACTTCGTGGTCAAGCCGAGTTTTAGCGACCTGGCCGAGTCACTGAGTGGCGCGGCAACGCTACTGGTCGGTATGGGAGCACTCGATATTGAAGAAATCATCGAGGCACGCAGAACCCTTCAGGGTAGCTGCATGGGCCTTGCCGTCAGCCAGGCGCAGGCCGAACACATCGAGCATCTGGAACAGACGCTGGCGCGTCAACAGGACCCTGATATCAGCGACGAAGCTTTCTGCCAGGCTGACGTAGCGTTTCACCGCGCACTGGTCGATGCGACCGATAACGGCATGTTGCGCTTTGTCATGTACACCATCATTGAAGCCCTGATACCGGTGACCAACATGGTGGTCAGCGTGGTGCGCGAGCGTGGTGATATCATCTCACTGCACCGACAAATGCTTGACCACCTGAAACAGGGCAACGCCGCCGAGCTGCAGGCCAGCATGGACGAGTTGCTGGACTACCTGCTGCGCAAATTCGAACAGGCCAGTGAAGCGCGAAGTTAGTTAAGGGCTGCTAGCCCAGGGTTATGCGTTCACCGCTGAAAACGAAGAAGAAGAGCGAAACGCTCACCAGCACCACCATGACCAGCAATCCGATTCGGGCCATTCGCCAGTCAAACGCGCGCTCTTCCTCGAACCCCTGGATCAGTTCATGTATGCGTCGTAGCGCGCTCAGGCCAAGTTTGCGCTGCTTGTAGTGCGCAACCACCTGCTCGGATCGTGTTGGTTCGAAAGCCATGTGCCCTGTATTTAAACGATGATGGAACTATAATGGACGCTGGGCATGACGAATACAACTGTAACTGTTTCACAAAATTCAACTAACTTATTGAGATAACCTATTGATTCCTATCATACTATCTGGCGGATCCGGTACCCGGCTCTGGCCCCTGTCGCGCAAGATGTATCCCAAGCAGTTTCTCAGCCTGTTGCACGACGAAAGCATGCTGCAAAAGACCTTGTCGCGCCTGGATGGGCTGAAACACAGCGCACCAGTTATCGTCTGCAACAACGAACACCGCTTCATTGTTGCCGAACAGGCGCGTCAGATCGGTGTTGAAGAACTGTCAATCATCCTTGAACCCTTAGGCAGAAACACCGCGCCGGCCATAGCGGTCGCAGCCCTGCACGCGTTGACGCAGGCCGAAGACCCCCTGCTGCTGATACTGTCTGCCGATCATGAGATCACCGATGAAGCGGCCTTCTGTAAATCGGTAAGCCAGGCTCAGGTCCTGGCCGAGGCTGGCAAGCTGGTTACCTTCGGGATAGTGCCGACCCAGGCCGCCACCGGTTATGGCTATATTCGTCGTGGCAGCGCCGAGCTTGAGGGCTTCAAGGTCGATGAATTTGTCGAAAAACCGGACCATGCAAAAGCAGAGTCCTACCTCGCCAGCGGTGATTATTACTGGAACAGCGGAATGTTCATGTTTCGCGCGAGCACTTACCTTGCAGAACTCGAAAAATTCGACCCCGAGATGCTCGCGCACTGCCGCAAGGCGAGTGACCACATGACTGACGACATTGGTTTTCTGCGGCTCGACAGCGACGCCTTTGCCGCCTGTAAGTCTGACTCGATCGACTATGCGGTGATGGAAAAGACCGAACTCGCCTGCGTGGTACCGATGGATGCCGGCTGGAGCGATATCGGCAGCTGGTCATCGCTGTGGGAACAGGGGCATAAAGATGATGCCGGCAATTCGACCCACGGTGACGTCATGACCACCGATACCGAAAGGACTTTTGTACACGCGGAAAGCCGCCTGGTCACTACCGTAGGCGTGCGCGACCTGGTCATCGTCGAAACCCAGGATGCCGTGCTGGTAGCCGATAAATCGCAGTCCCAGGAAGTGAAGCAGATCGTCGAGCGCCTCAAGAATGAGCAGCGTGAAGAAGAGAACTTTCATCGCATCGTCTATCGTCCCTGGGGCAGTTTCGATTCGGTCGATGAAGGTGAGGGTTACAAGGTTAAACGCATCAGCGTGAAGCCCGGTGCAAGGCTATCGAAGCAAATGCATCATCATCGTGCCGAGCACTGGGTTGTGGTGCGTGGCACCGCGCGCGTGTTCCGCGACGACGAGATTTTCGATTTGCACGAGAACGAATCCGTGTTTATTCCGCTGGGTGCGACGCATTACCTCGAAAATCCAGGCGAGAAGCCACTCGATATTATCGAAGTCCAGTCAGGATCCTACCTCGGTGAAGACGACATCGTGCGCTTCGATGATATTTACGGCCGCAGTGACGACTAGCGAAGCTTGATGATCCAGAATTGGGCTAGCCCTGTGCGGAACTATTCTCGCGCAGGGCATAAGCTGCTTTATACTGCTGCCATCAATCGTCATGCAGCACAACCACCATGCCAGGCACAGAACCTTCGCGCGAACAGTTATCACAGCAAATCATCGACAGTTGCCTGGCGATGAATGCTCAGGGCATCAACCAGGGCAGCGCGGGTAATATCTCGGCGCGCTACCAGCACGGTTTTTTGATTACCCCGTCGGGTATGGCGTACGATCGCCTGAAACCCGAACACATTGTATTCGTCGACCTGCAGGGCAACTGTGACGACCCCCTGAATCCATCCAGCGAATGGCGCATGCATTGCGATATCTACGTCAACCGTGCCGAGGCCGGTGCGGTGCTGCACGCACACCCCACCTTCGCCACCGCGTTGTCCTGTCTGCGGCACGATATACCAGCCTTTCATTACATGGTTGCAGTCGCCGGGGGTGACTCCATCCGCTGTGCCGACTACGCGCTGTTCGGAACCCAGGCGCTGTCAGATCACATGCTGGAAGCATTGGCGGAGCGGCGCGCCTGCCTGCTCGGCACCCACGGCATGATCTGTTTCCACGATAATCTCGACAAGGCATTATGGCTCGGTGTCGAAGTAGAAACGCTGGCAAAACAATACTGGCACGCACGCCAGGCCGGCGACCCGGTGATCCTGTCCGGGGCGCAAATGGACGAGGTGCAGCAACAGTTCAAGGGTTACGGCAAACAACCCCCACAGGACGGATAAAAACATGAATGTCGATGGCGTTGCCTACCGCAGTATCTGGGTTAATGAGGACGGCTGGTCTGTCGACATTATCGACCAGACCCGCCTGCCCCATATCTTTGCGGTAAATAATCTTCAGACCCTGGAGCAGGCCTGTACGGCGATTCACGACATGCAGGTGCGGGGCGCTCCGCTGATTGGGGCGACAGCTGCCTACGGATTATACCTGGCGATGCGAAATGACCCTTCCGACACGGCCCTGCAAAGTGCCTGCCAACAGCTAATGGCGACTCGACCCACCGCCATCAACCTGCGCTGGGCGCTGGAGAGGGTAAAAGAGGTGCTGTTACCGCTTGCGCCTTCACAACGCGCCGGGGCGGCGTTTATGGAGGCTGAGAAAATAACCGCACTCGATATCGAAACCAACCACGCCATCGGCGCCCACGGCCTCGAGTTGATTCGGCAGATCGCCGCCGCTAAAGGTCCGGGTGAAGCCGTTAATATCCTGACCCATTGCAATGCCGGCTGGCTGGCAACGGTGGACTGGGGCACGGCCACTGCGCCGATGTACCAGGCGCATGACGCGGGTATTCCGATACAGGTCTGGGTCGACGAAACCCGCCCGCGTAACCAGGGCGCAAGCCTGACCACCTGGGAACTCGGTCATCACGGTGTGCCGCACAGTTTGATCGTGGATAACCTGGGGGGCCACCTGATGCAGCATGGTATGGTCGATCTGTGCCTGGTCGGCAGCGACCGCACCACCCGCAGCGGTGACGTCTGCAACAAGATCGGCACCTATCTGAAAGCGCTCGCGGCCAAAGACAACAATGTCCCCTTCTACGTCTGCCTGCCGGGCAGCACCATCGACTGGGCCTCGAGCGATGGTATTGATGAAATTCCGATCGAACGGCGTGATGGCAACGAAGTATCCATGATCAGCGGCAAGCTTGATAACGGCCAGGTTGCAAGCGTTGCCATTGCGCCCGACGCGACGCCGGTGGCCAACTATGCTTTTGATGTCACTCCCGCCCGCCTGGTCAGCGGACTGATCACGGAGCTTGGCGTTTTCGAGGCCTGTGAAGCAAGCCTGGCAAAGGGGTTCGGCAGGGAATATTCCGACTCGACCTCGTGACCTTCTCCACCAGTAGCGCGCGCAGACAGCGACCGGAACTTGCGCAGCGTTCGAAGACCAGGTGGAAACCGGTGTCGATGCCTGCAGGCGCAATTTGCCCTCGCTTGCAGAGAGGGTTTCGATACCAAGAAAAGCCCCGATTTATTTGGGGTTGAGATTCCAGGCGCGGGCCCATACCTTTAGGTTTTAGTCTGTATGACGACCGAGCTACCGGAAGACACCATGAAGCTACACCTGATTAGTTTTAAAACCTGCCCCTTTGTACAACGCGCGGTTATAACACTGAAACACAAGCAGATCGATTACGACATCACCTACATCGATCTGGCCGAACCACCCGACTGGTTTCTTGAACTGTCACCGCTGGGGAAAGTACCGGTATTGAAAGTCGACGATGAAGTTCTGTTTGAATCGGCCGTAATTAATGAATACCTGGATGACATCACCGGTGGCGAGTTGCAGCCCGACGAGCCACTGGCACGTGCGAAGAATCGCGCCTGGATCGAATTTGCTTCCAACATGCTCGGTAACCTCTACATGATGAAGATGAGCAAGGATGAAGCGAGCTACCACAAGTATCGCGACAGGCTGAGCAGCCAGTTACAGCGTGTTGAAAACCGCCTCGGCGATGGCCCCTGGTTCAATGGCGAGGAGTTTTCGCTGGCCGACACTTCTTTTGCGCCCCTGTTCAGGCAAAACTCGGTCGCACGAAACCGCCTGTCGGTCATCGATGCGGCAACTATGCCCAAGGTAAATGCCTGGGCTGAGCGCCTGCTGGCCTTACCTGAAGTCAGCGACTCCGTCGTCAATGACTTCGAAGACCTGTACCTGGCGGCAATGCAAAAGAACGGCTCTTACAGCCTTCATCAACTGGCGGCATAGCAGGAACATCATGGCAAACTGGCTCGAAGGACAGGTCGTCGAAAATCGACGCGTAAACGACTACCTCACCGCGTTGATTATCAAAGTCGATCTGGGTGGTTATGAAGCGGGACAGTTTGTACGCATCGGATTGCGCGACGGCGATGACGTACTGGCCAGGCCCTACTCGCTGGTGAACGCGCCCGAGGAAGAGCATCTCGAAGTCTACTTCAACATCGTCGAGGACGGCCCGTTGTCGCCGCGCCTGTTCGCACTTGAGGCGGGCGATAAAATCCTGGTATCTGATCATCCATCAGGGTTCCTCACGGTCAGCGAAGTGCCCAAAGTACCGCAGCTGTGGTTGGTAGCCACCGGAACGGGTATCGGACCTTTCCTTGCGATTCTGAAAAGCGAGGCGGTGTGGCAGAAGTTCGATAAAGCCGTCCTGTGCTACTCGGTCAGCTATGCCGAAGAACTCGCCTACCGTGACACGATCGCGGCGATAGCCGAAAAACGCGGCGATCGATTCTGCTTCGTACCCATCGTCACGCGCGAGTCCTTTGCAGGTGGTCTCGGCCATCGTATGCCAACCCTTATGCAGGACGGCAGCCTGGAACGGTTTACCGGACTCGACATCAATGCCGACAATTCACACGTGATGATGTGTGGTAGTTCAGAGATGATTACCGATGTCAGCACCGCCCTGATTGAACGCGGCATGCACAAGCACCGTCGTCGCAACCCGGGCCATTTCACCACTGAGAAATATCACTAGCCTTTCCAGCGCCGGGGGTCAGCACCAACCGATGCGCCCCCTTTGATTTCAGCTGCGCAGTACGTCGAGCAGTGACAGGGTCATGCGCGCGGTTGCCCCCCACAGCAGTTCACCATCGTAGCGGTCATAGTAGACCACGGGCCAGGGGCGTTGTGACTGCGGGTGCTGGCGGTGCTCGGTGCGATAATTTGATTCGTCAGCGAGCCAGCGCAGCGGAATAGTGAAGATCCGCGCCACCTCTATTCCGTCCGCACGCAGTTCGTAGGGCCAGGGCATGGTCGCCACGTAGGGGCGCACCTGGAACTCACTGATGGTGTGGTGATGGTTGATGTACCCGAGCACCTCGACATCATCAGCAGCCAGGCCAACCTCTTCCTCGGCTTCGCGCAGGGCTGTGGTCAGCAGCGATTCATCCGTGTCTTCACGCTTGCCACCGGCAAACGCGACCTGGCCACTGTGCCGGTCCCCATCAAAACTGGTGCGGCGGATAAAAAGGATGTGCCAGGCCTCGTCAATGCGCAGAAAGGGCACCAGCACCGCCGCTTCGCGCGCATCGTCGCTGAGCAGTTCCGGGGGCACATCATAGGTGGTTTCGGCCTGCGCATGCAGACGCGCTCGAATTTCGTCGATGCTGAGCGAATCGAGATCAGACACGCGAGGTCAGGCACGCTGCCTGGACGCGCTTCTGCGCAGTTCACTGGTCGCCACGATCTGCCGGCGCTCATCGTTGCTGGCACTGCTCCAGGCACAGATCTCTGTCATGCTGCGAAAACAGCCGAGACAGACATCGTGGTCGTCCAGGGTACAAAGGCGAATGCAGGGAGACGCAACTGGCTCGTTCGCGTCGAAATCAGTAGTCATGATGGGTATGCTCGAATTCCGGGTGATTGCCGAAGTAGACAATCGAATCATCGATCTGTTGCAGCAGGCGGGTCTTATCTTTACCGAGAACAGCTTTCAGGATCAGGTGGTTGGACACGTGATCGCTGCGGAAAATGGTGTTTTCGAGTTCAGTTGCGCCAACCAGGATCTTCATTTCCCGGCACAGTCCAATCGTGTCGAGTTCTTCAAATTCACCGTCGAAACCCGCCATTAAACGTTGCGGACCCTTGTAGAAAGTCAGCACCAGGGTTGCCAGGTAATCCGGCTGTGTTTCGTTGACCAGTTTTGCCGACGCCAGCGCGTGTTGTTCGCTGAAGCGCCTGCCGCCAATTCCATTCAGAATCATCACCGATGTTTTGATCCCAGCCGCGCGGGCACGTAACAGCGCGTTTGCCGTGGTCGCGTGAGTTTCACCCTTGTCGATGCGTTGCAACACCGTGTCGTCACCACTCTCGGCGCCGACGTAGATAACCTTTAGACCCAGCGCTTGAAGTTCCTGCAGATCCTCGTCACTCTTGTTTTTCAGGTTCGCAGGCAAGCAGTAGGAAGAAACCCGGGTCACCGAGGGCAGGCTGCTGCGGATCTCCCCGAGTATGCTGCGCAGGCGTCGCATCGACAGTACCAGGGCGTCACCATCGGCGAGAAATACCCGGCGTGGTTCAATCCCAGTTTCGCCGCAGGCACGAATTTCGGCCAGCAACTCCGCCTCGGCGCGCGGCCTGAATTTCTTTTGCGGATCGGTATACATTTCACAATAGCTACAACGGTTCCAGCTGCAGCCGTTGGTCACCTGGAATATGAGCGAACGCGCTTCGCTGGGTGGGCGAAACACCGGTTCGACATAGCTAACGGGAAAGGTCTGTAACATGATTTGCGAAGACTAAATGACAGCCCCCGATCGACACAAGCATTAACCCGGAAATTTTATGAAATTCCCTGTCTAACCACTTGCAAGCGGCGAAAATATCAGTATTTTTGACCCAATGTCAGCACAGATCGTCAATACGGAGCTATATCCGCTCGATTGCCTGGATTCAATCGATGGACAGGCATTGGTGAACCGGGTGCGCAACAGTTTGCAGCAGGATGGCTCCTGTACCCTGCCCAACTTTGTCGCCGCCGACATACTGCAACAGATGGCGGCAGAAGCCCATAGCATCGCTCACCTGGCCTACCCGGGTCCAACCGAAGTGACCCCCTACTTTTTCAATTACCGGCTCGGCGAAGGCGAAACACTTCCAGAGTCTCATCCACTGCGACGCAAAGGTAAACGCCAGCTCAGTCAGGTTGCCACCGATCTGATACCGACCGATTTTATGCTTAGTTTGCTACATCGAAGTCCGTTCATGCTGGAATTTCTGAGCGCGGTTGTGCAACAACCGGTTTACCAGAGCCGCGACCCCTATCAAGCACTGAATATCTCGGTGATGGATGAAGGTGGTTGCCAGCAATGGCATTTTGACGGCGGCAACATGGTAACCACGTTGTTACTACAGGAACCCGAGGGTGGTGGTGTGTTCGAGTACGCACCCGCGATCCGCTCTGATCACGATGAAAATTTCGAGGCCGTGCAAGCCGTGCTCGACGGTAAAAGTGGCCAGGTAATTCAGAACCACTTACGCGCCGGCACGCTGTCGCTGTTTCGCGGCCATTATTCGATGCATCGGGTCACCGAAGTTGTCGGCAATCGCCAGCGACTGCAGGCGATACTCGGTTACTCAACCAATCCGGCCATGTACGGCAAACGCGAATCGAGCATCCTTCACTACGGTCCGCGCGTTGCCGATATCGAGGCCAGCGACCCACGCTACCCCCGAGCGTCGTAATCGCGTAACTAGAGGTAGTTTCCAACTAACTTCCTATTTGTCAGACAAATCAAAAAGGCATAGCATTACGGCCCATAATTAACAGCAGTTCCGGCGACAACCCTGAATCTGCATAACCCGAATGGAACACTAGATTGGCTGATAAACTTCTGAGCATTTCGCGCCGTACGCGCAAAACCCCGTTTACCCCGCTGGTCGAAGCGGCCGGCGTCAAGGGCTACACCGTCTATAACCATATGCTGTTGCCGACCTTCTTCGACAGCAATGAATCCGACTACTGGAGCCTGTGCCAGGACGTACAGGTCTGGGACGTTTCCTGCGAACGTCAGATCGAAGTTTCCGGCCCCGACAGTGAACGCCTGATTCAGCTGATGACCCCACGGGACATTTCCAAAGCGGTCATTGGCCAGGGCCTTTACGCGCCGTTGTGCGATGAAAACGGATTGCTCATCAATGATCCGATATTGATTAAATTCGCGCCCGACAACTGGTGGGTGTCGATCGCCGACAGTGACGTGCGACTGTGGGCGCGCGGGCTGGCTTTCGGGCTGGGTCTCGATGTACAGATCCGCGAAGCGGCTATCTGGCCGCTCGCAGTACAGGGACCGAAAGCCGAAGAACTGGTCAGCCGGGTATTTGGTGAAGCAGCCCGCAGCATCCGCTTTTTTCGTTCCAAGATGCTCGATTTCCAGGGCCATTCAATGATGGTGATGCGTTCCGGCTACAGTAAACAGGGTGGTTTCGAAATCTACCTGAATGACCCGGCACTGGCCGAGCCACTGTGGAATGAATTGTTCAAGCAGGGTGCGGACCTCAAGGTTCGTGCTGGCGGACCCAACCTGATCGAGCGTATCGAAAGCGGCCTGTTGTCGTACGGCAATGACATGAACTTCACCCATAATCCGTTCGAATGCGGGCTCGATATTTACATGGATCTCGATGCCGATATCGACGCCATGAGCCTGAAAGCACTGCGCGCCCTGCGCGGCAAGCACGTCCACCAGCTGGTCGGTATCGTGTTCGATGACGCAGTTGAATTCGACGACTTCAGGGTCGAGGCCGACGGCGAACTGGTCGGCGATGTGCGCTCGCAGGTCTGGTCTCCGCGTTATAACAAGTTCCTGACCATGGTGATGATGAAGCGCGATTTCCTTGCCGACAACAGCAGCATCACTATCGACGGCAAACTTGGTACCATAGTCGACCTGCCATTCGACTTTGGCAACATCGCATAAGCCGGGAGTCAATTTTGATAGCATCGCATAAGCCCGGGGGGCACCTATGAGCCGATCTTCATTCCTCAAACCCGATACGGTCGCCCTGCATGCCGGCTACGTGCCGGAAAGCGACCATGGTTCGCGAGCGGTACCGATCTACCAGACGACTTCCTACGTGTTTGAAAGTGTCAGCGAAGGTTCCTCGCTGTTCAACGTCGAACAGGGTGGCCATATTTACAGCCGCATTACCAATCCGACGGTCGCGGTGCTGGAGCAACGCATCGCCGCGCTCGAAGGCGGTAGTGGCTCAATCTGCACTGCATCTGGTATGAGTGCCTTGTTCACGGTGTTTATTACGCTGTGCTCGGCCGGTGACCACATTGTTTCCGCCACCCAGATTTACGGTTCGACCGCTACCCTGCTGAAACACACCATCAAACGACTCGGTATCGAGTGTAGCTTCGTGCCGGTCAACGACAAAGAAGCTTTACGCAATGCCATTCAGCCGAATACCAAGATGGTGTTCTGTGAATCCATCGGTAATCCGGGCCTTGAAATCTCGGATATCCCTGCCATCAGTGCTATCGCCCACGAAGCCGGGGTGCCGGTTGTGGTTGACGCCACCTTCGCCACACCCTGCCTGTGTCGACCGATCGATCATGGTGCCGATATCGTGGTGCACTCGGTCACCAAGTGGATGGGCGGACACGGTGTCGCCATCGGCGGTGTGGTTGTCGACGGCGGTCGCTTCGACTGGGAAAAAAGCGGACGCTTTCCGGAATTGACAGAACCTTATGCCCCCTTCCACGGTATTCGCTTCTGGGAAGAATTCGGTCCTTCCGCGCTGGCAATGAAAATGCGCGCCGAATCGATGCGCGACGTGGGCGCGGCAATGAGCCCGCACAATGCTTTCCTGATCCTGCAGGGTATCGAAACCCTGAGCCTGCGTATGAAGCAACATGTTGCCAACGCAAAAGCTTTGCTGGAGTGGCTGCAACAACAGGATGCAGTGACCTGGACCAACTACCCGGATATGGAATCGAACAGCAGCCATGCGCTCGCGGCGACGCTGTTTCCGGACGGTGCCGGTTCGATGTTGTGTTTTGGTGTGGTTGGCGGTCGCAGTGGCGGCGCCGCGTTCATCGATTCACTGGAACTGGCGTCAAACCTCGCCAATGTTGGCGACGCGCGCACGCTGGTGTTACACCCTGCCAGCACCACGCACTCGCGCCTCACCGGTGATGACATGAAAGCGGCCGGCATCAGTGCTGACATGATACGGGTCTCGGTCGGCATCGAAGATATCGCTGACATCAAGTCTGATTTCGCCCGCGGCTTCAAGGCGGCGCAACGCGTTGCGGGAGCGGCCTGATGTATATCGAGGTACGCGGCAAAAAGACTTATGCAGCCACCGGTGGCAAGGACTTCGACAGCAGCCTGCCCACCGTCATGTTCGTGCACGGCAGCGGACTGGATCACCGCAGTTGGGCGCTACAAACCCGCTGGTTTGCCTACAACGGCTACTCGGTGCTGGCACCCGATTTGCCCGGTCACAGCCTGTCTGAGGGTGACGCGCTGGAAAGCATTGAAGACATGGGCGCCTGGCTGGCCGAGTTCCTGCGCGCCGCGAGCGTCGACAAGGTTCACGCTGTCGGTCATTCGCAGGGATTTCTCGACGTACTGGAGCTGGCTAATCAGGCTCCCGAACTGTTGAAATCGATTACCGGCATCGGCACCGCCGGTGCCATCCCGGTCAACCCCGCGCTCATCGAGGCCGCCAAAAACAGTGCCGGAGCGGCAGCCGAAATGCTGTTGCTGTGGGGATTCGGTCCCGACGCACAGTTCGGCATCAGTGCCGTCCCCGGCATGCAACCGATCGCGATTGGCCGGGAGATCATGGCGCGCAACCCGCTGCACGCAGACCTGGTTGCCTGCGCAGCCTATGCAAATGGCAGCGCGGTCGCGAAAACCATCAAGGTTCCAGCGCAACTTATCCTGGCACGCAAGGATCGCCTGACCCCGGTCAAGGCAGGCATGGCATTTGCTGAAGAACTCGGCGCAAGCGTCACCGTCATCGAGCGCTACGGGCATATGCTGCCGATTGAAGCGCCGCGGCAAACATTACAGAAACTGCGCGAGTTGATTGGCGCGCTGGAAAGCAGTCACTAGAGAACTACTATGAGCATAAAGAAAGTTGCCGTCATCGGCGCAGGCACTATGGGCGCGGGTATTGCTGGACAGGTTGCCAATGCCGGGGTCGAAGTCTGGTTGCTGGATCTACCCAGTGACGACAATCCCAATGCGCTTTCGGAACGCGGGCTCGAACGCCTGCGTGACCCTGACCAGCCCGGTTTGATCAGTAAGGATGCGGAAGCCTTTATCCATCTCGGCAATACGCGCGACGATTTCGACCAGCTCGCCGACTGTGACTGGGTTGCCGAGGCCGTGGTTGAACGTCTCGACATCAAGAAGGATCTCTACAGGCGTCTCGACAGTGTTTGCCAGCAACAGGCCATTATCACCTCGAACACCTCGACCATTCCCATCCGCCTGCTGGTAGAAGACATGCCGCTGGCATTTCGCCAGCGCTTCGCCATCACCCATTTTTTTAACCCGGTGCGCTTCATGCGCCTGCTGGAACTGGTACGTGGCGAAGATACCGACCCCGCGGTGATTGATTTACTCGCAGATTTCTGCGAACAGCAGCTCGGCAAAGGCGTTGTACCCTGCCTCGATACACCGGGTTTCCTCGGCAACCGCGTCGGTGTTTTCACCATTCAATGCGCACTGCAGGCCGCCTTTGACCTCGGCTTGACGCCACTGCAGGCCGATGCCATTTTTGGTCGGCCGATGGGCATTCCGAAGACCGGTGTATTCGGCCTCTACGACCTGATCGGTATCGACCTGATGTCCGACGTGGTGCAGAGCCTGGTCAATATCCTGCCGGCCGACGACCCCTTCCACGCCGAAGCGGCCGTACTGCCGCTGATGACGCAAATGATTGCCAATGGGCAAACCGGTAACAAGCAGGGCAAGGGTTTCTATCGTGATGGCGAATCGGGTCGCGAAGTCCTCGACCTGCAATCTGCCGCATACGGGCCGGCACCGCGCCTGAACCTGCCGCTGGCAGAGCGCGCAGAACAGCTGGGTGTGAGCCAGTTGCTTGACGACGATAGCCTGTATGGTGATTTTGCCTGGCGCATTCTGTCGCGCAGCCTGAGCTACGCGGCATCCCTGATACCCGAAGTGGGTGACGACCCGGTCAGTATCGATGACGCGATGAAACTGGGTTACAACTGGATAAAAGGCCCTTTCGAACTGCTTGACGAGATCGGCGTTGACCGTTTTATCGAGCGGCTCGAAGCCGATCACAAACCGGTACCGGAATTCCTCGCCGAGGCGCGGGGCTCGAGCTTCTACCGTGTCGAAGGCGGAGAATTGCAGGCGCGTCGACACGGCGACAACTGGCAGACCATCGAGCGTCCCGCAGGCGTTATCCGCTTTAACGAGAAACGCCAGACCATGAAGCCACGCAACCACTGCGAGGTCGCCAGCTGGTACGACCTCGACGGTATCGCGCTGGTCGAGTTTCACAGCAAGGCGAACGCGCTGGATGCTGATTCTATGGCGATTCTCGATGATGCCCTTACTCAGGTAGAGTCTGGGGTCGAAGCGGGTTCAATGCGCGGTCTGATCGTACACAACGATGCGCAGCATTTTTCCTGCGGAGTAAATCTGCAGGCCGTGCGCGAATTTTTCCGCCGCGAAGACATGGATGGCCTGGATCGCTTTCTTGCCGACTTCCAGAACACCGTGCATCGTATGCAGACGGCGACCTTCCCGGTCGTCGCGGCCCCGGTTGGCATGTCCATCGGCGGTGGCTTCGAAGTCGTGCTGCACGCCAAACAGGTTATCTGCCACGCCAACTCGGTCACCGGACTGGTCGAGTCACTGGTCGGCGTCGTCCCCGGTGGCGGCGGCTGCAAGGAAACCCTGTATCGCTGGATCGAGCTGTTGCAATGTGGCGACGACATCTCCAAAGCATGCTGGAAAGCTTTCATGAATCTCGGTTACGGTAAGACGGCAACTTCACCCGTTATCGCCCTTAAACAGGCGATGCTGCGCAGTCACGATCGCTTCGTCATCAATCGCGATCGCATACTCGGCGAAGCCATCAAGGCGATCGACGATCCGCACGGTCAGGTTGAGTTTGTGCGTCCGGACCTGGTCATGCCGGGTAGACCTGTTTTCCAGGAAATGGTCAAATGGCTCGAAGAATCCCGCGACAAGGGGCTGTTCATGCCGCATGACGTCAACGTCGGCACCGAAATGGCACGCATCGTTACCGGGGGTGATGTCGATCCCGGAACGGTGCTGTGCGAACAGGATTTCTATGATGCCGAGCGGCGTTCATTCCTGACCCTGGTGGCAGGCAGCGCCACGCGCGAGCGTATCAACAGCATGCTCGACGCGGGCTCACCCGTTCGCAATTAATTGACGCAAAACCAGCCCAGTCGAGTGGTTGCACAAATGCAGCCTACTGGATATCAGTACAGGTGAACTATGACGATCGAATACGACCAGCTTGAAGCCAACGCCGCCAATTTTGTCGCGCTGACCCCGTTATCGTTTCTGCAGCGCACCGCAGATATTTACCCGCAACGGGAAGCGCTGATTTACAATCAGCGCCGCTATAGCTGGGCACAGGTACGTAATCGCTGTACCCGCATCGCCTCCAGCCTGGCAGCGCGGGGCATCGGCAAAAACGACACCGTTTCGATGTTCGCCTTCAATACCCCGGAAATGTTTGAAAGCCATTTTTCCATTCCAATGGCCGGCGCCGTGCTGAACACGATCAATACCCGCCTCGATGCGGACACCGTCGCCTACATCATCGATCACGCCGAATCGCGTTTGTTTATCTGTGACCGACAACTCTGGCCGGTGCTCGAAGAGGCCCTGCAATCCTGCACAGGCAGGCCGGAAATCGTCATCATCGACGATATCGACGCGACCGAGAAGCCGGCTTTGCCGACAGACATCGAGTTCAGCTTTTACGAAGACCTGGTGGATCGTGGCGATGACACCTTCACCTGGCGTCCACCTGAAACCGAATGGCAGGCGTTGACACTAAACTATACCTCCGGCACCACCGGCAGACCCAAGGGCGTGGTGTACCACCACCGTGGCTCCTACCTGATGACCATGGGCACCGTGGTCTCCTGGGCGTTGCCGCCGCACCCACGTTACCTCTACACCGTGCCGATGTTTCACTGCAATGGCTGGGGCCATGCCTGGACTATGACCGCCCTCGCGGCGACCATTGTCTGCATACGGGCTTTCGTACCGAAACTGTTCTTCGACCTGGTCGAAGAGCATGAAGTCACCCATTTCGGCGGTGCGCCCATCGTATTGAACATGCTGGCGCTGGCACCGAAAGAAGATCAGAAACGATTTGCGCATACCGTGCACGCGATGACCGCCGGCGCGCCACCGCCGGCTAAAGTGCTGGAAAGCATGGCGCAGTTCAATCTCGAGGTGATGCACGTCTACGGACTCACCGAGACCTATGGCCACATCCTGCATTCGGCACCACAGGATGACTGGTATGAGCAGTCGATCGAGCGTCAGGCCGAGCTGAAGGCGCGTCAGGGCGTGCGCTTTGCGATGACTGAAGCGGTCGATGTCATCGATCCGGAAAGTGGCAAATCGGTACCCTGGGATGCCGAGACCATGGGTGAAATCGTGATTCGCGGGAACACGGTGATGAAGGGATATCTGAAGGACCCGGCGGCAACGGCTGAAGTGTTTGCAGACGGCTGGTTCAAGAGCGGTGACATTGCGGTAGTGTTCCCCGATGGTTATATCCAGGTCAAGGATCGTGCCAAGGATGTGATCATCTCCGGTGGTGAGAATATCTCGTCGGTCGAGGTCGAAGGCGTACTCTACCGCCATCCGGCAGTAGGCGATGCTGCCGTAGTCGCCCTCGAAGACGAGAAATGGGGCGAGGTGCCCTGCGCCTTCATCGAGTTGAAACCCGGCGCCAAAACCAGCGAGCAGCAGCTGATCGACTTCTGCGCTGATAACATGGCGCGCTTCAAGCGTCCGAAGAAAGTCGTCTTCGGCGAACTGCCCAAGACCGCGACCGGCAAGATACAGAAAAATGTGCTGCGAGACCGTGCCAAACAGTTGTAAATAGATAACTTCGACCGTATCTTAGGCAGCCATGAATCAGGATATAACACCACTCGAACTGCGCCATAAAATCCGCAATGGCGAATTCACCTCGAATACCTCTGGTTACTCACCGGGTTACGTGCAGGGCAACCTGTGCATCCTGCCCGCCGACTACGCCAACGAGTTTCTGCAATTCTGCCAGGCGAATCCGCGCCCATGCCCGCTCATTGGCATGGCATCCAGCCCAGGCGATTACCACATTTTGAAACTGGGCGAGGATCTCGATATTCGTAGCGACATACCGAGTTATCGAGTGTTCGAAAACGGCCTGCTGGTAGATGAAGTCAATGACGTCAGCCAGTTATGGCGCAAAAACCTGGTTTCCTTCGTGCTCGGCTGTTCGTTTTCCTTTGAGGAAGCGCTGATTGCGGACGGACTCGAAGTGCGCAATGTCAGCGAAGGCGTCAATGTCCCCATGTATCGTACCAATATCGATTGCACCAGCGCCGGCCGTTTTTCCGGCAAGATGGTGGTCAGTATGCGCCCGATGAAACCGCGCGACGCTATTCGCGCGATCCAGATCTGCACCCGTTTCCCGGCGGTGCACGGTGCGCCGATCCACTTCGGCGATCCGCAGATGATCGGCATCAACGATATCGCCAACCCCGAATTCGGCGATGCGGTCAGTATCAACCCGGGCGAAGTGCCGCTGTTCTGGGCCTGTGGCGTAACACCCCAGGTGGCCGTCGAACAGGCGCGCCCTCCGTTTTGCATAACCCATTCGCCCGGCTGCATGCTGGTTACGGATTTACCCAACAGTCACCTTGCCGTGATGTAGGCGGAGTCAATCATGTTAATGCTCAATTGTGATCTCGGTGAAAGCCACGGCTCCTGGAAAATGGGCCGTGATGACGAGGTGATGCCGCACATCGACCAGGCTAATATCGCCTGCGGTTTCCACGGCGGTGATCCCCTGGTGATGCGCAAGACCCTGACGCTTGCCAAGCAGAATAACGTCATGGTGGGTGCGCACCCGGCCTACCCTGACATCGTCGGTTTCGGGCGGCGTTCAATGAATTGTTCCGCCGATGAGATTACCGCGTTTGTGCATTACCAGATCGCAGCCATTGATGGTATGGCCCGCATCCAGGGCCTCGACCTTGCCTATGTCAAACCGCATGGAGCACTGTACAACGACATGATGGCAAAAGACGCGGTGCGCGAATCAATCATGCAGGCCATCGGCAGCTACCATCGGCCTGTTCGCCTGATGTTGCAGGCTACGCCAGAGGCTGACCAACATCGCAGTGAAGCCGAGCAGCACGGTATCGAGCTATGGTTTGAAGCCTTCGCCGATCGCTGCTACGACGACGATGGCAAATTGTTAGCGCGCAGCAAGGCGGGTGCCGTGCATACGCGTGAAAAAATGCTGGCGCAGGTCGAGCAGATCTGCCGCGAAGGCACCGTCACCTCGGTTAGCGGGCATACGCTGGAGTTGAAACCCGACACCCTGTGCGTGCATGGGGACAATGATGAAGGCGTCGCGGCGATCAGGGAAATTCGCCAGCTGATCCACGCCTGAGCACCACGATGAAGATCGAAATTGCCGGGCAGAACGCCTTTGTCGTCTATTTTGCCGAACACACCAGCGCTGCAGTTTCCGCCCAGATCCAGGCCGCGGTTGACAATATCCTCGGCAGCATGGCGGACAGCATTGTCGACCTGGTGCCTTCCTACGCGTCACTGCTGGTGATCTTCGATCTCGATCGCAGTGACCCCTACGCCATGAGACAGGGCTTGCGCCTGGCGCTGGCCAATCTCGATGCGACCGATGCCGCAGCCGGCGACCTGGTGACCTTGCCGGTTTATTACAGTCTCGAATCAGGTCCCGATCTCGAAGTGATTGCCGAACGCGGCAAGCTCAGTGTCGAAGACGTCATCGACATCCACCAGCAACAGGAATACCGGGTCTACGCGATCGGCTTCGCGCCCGGCTTTGCCTATCTCGGTGAAGTCGATGAGCGCATCGCCGCACCGCGCCTGGCAACACCCCGGCAAAAAGTACCACGCGGCGCAGTGGCCATCGCCGATCGACAGACCGCCGTGTATCCAGCCGTATCCCCCGGCGGCTGGAACCTGATCGGGCGCTGTCCGACACGCATGTTTGATCCAGCCAGCGACCCGAGTATGCCGGTCAAGGTCGGTGATCGCATTCGCTTCTCGGCAATCGACCGCGAACGTTTCCTGGAGTTGGGTGGCGATCTGGGTGATGTACCGGACGTTGCATTATGAGTGGATTTATTGTCAAACAACCCGGCCTGCTGAGCCTGTTACATGACCGAGGGCGCTATGGCGCGCATAAGCTGGGGCTGACAACTGGTGGGCCGCTCGACTTTATCGCCTTCGACTGGGCCAACCGCCTGCTCGGTAACGATACCAATGCCACCTGCCTGGAAGTCAGCTTTGGTGGGCTGCAGTTGCGGGCGGATACCGACACCTGCTTTGTTATCACCGGCGCAACCGCGCCCTGCAAACACAACGGCGTAAACGTCGAGCAATGGCAGACCCGCGAGATAAAGAAAGGTGATGAACTTGAAATTGGTTTTGCCAGCGCCGGCACGCGGATTTACCTGGCGGTACTCGGTGGCTTCGACATCAGCCCCAGTTTCGGCAGCAGTTCGACGGTGCTGCGCGAGAAAGTCGGCGGCCTGAGTGGCGATAAACTGCAGGCAAATGATCATTTACCCTGCGCTGCCGGCAGGCTGGCTGAACATTGCTGCCTGCCCGAACAGGAGCGCCCGGTGTATGGCGACAGCGCTGTTCTAAGGGTCGTCCCCGGCTACCAGCAGGCGGCATTCAGTAAGCTGCAGCAATGGCGTTTTTTCAATTCCGAGTACCAGCTGACCGACCGCTGTGATCGTATGGGATTCCGTCTCGAAGGTGAAAACGTACACTCTGATCTTGTCGGTATGTTATCCGAAGGAATCTGCCTCGGTGCCATTCAAATCCCGGCTGACGGACAGCCGATCGTGTTGATGAACGATCGCCAGACCATTGGTGGCTATCCCAAGATCGGCTCGGTGATCGCCCAAGACACGCCGCGCCTGGCGCAGCTTTCACCCGGATCTCGTGTTACTTTTGAAGCGATCAGTATCGAACAGGCCCACAACATCCACTGCCTGGCGCAGGCCCGTTTCCTGCGCACCATTCCGCTATCCTGTTGAACCCCAGGCCTTCTATGAATGCTGACGAAGAACTGGCGCTCAGTCGCGCTATTGAAGATATCCTGGTAGCGCGCAATCCGCGCGGTATGAAAACCGTGCAACCGCATCTCGAGGCCGGCTACTGCCTGCGTGCCGCGCGCAAGCTGCACCAGTGCCGTGGCAATATCCTTATCGGCACCGGTTTCCCGGTCGTCAGGACCTTTGAAACGGATGGCCCGGTCGGCGCTATCGCCATGTACGAGGTGCTCGAAAAACTCGGCGCCACGCCCACTATCGTCTGTGGGCGCCCGCTGTCGCAGGCACTGGCGGCGCGTTATCGCGTGCATGAAATCAGCGTGGGCGACCACGATCGACGCGAGCAGGAAGCGCTTGAAGCACTGCAGAAATATCAGCCGCAGGCGATCATCTCGATTGAACGCCCGGGACAGGCCGCCGATGGCGGTTACTACAACATGCGTGGCGAAAGTATCAGCGAGTACACCGCATGCTTCGACAGCTTCATGACTTTGAGTGAATGCCCTACCATCGCCATTGGTGATGGTGGCAACGAAATCGGGATGGGAAATGTCGCCGAGGCCCTGCGTGATTTGAATATCGTACCGGCAACGACTAAATGCGACCAATTGATAATAGCCGACGTCTCGAACTGGGGCGCTTACGGCCTGATTTCATTTCTGTCGGTCTGGAACGAGCGCGACCTGCTGGCTGAAATCGTTCCACTGGATACCCTGCGCTACATTTCCGCGCTCGGTAGTGTCGACGGGGTCACCCGTATCAACCAGCTTACCGAGGATGGACTGGATCCAAGCGAAGGCGAATCGGTACTGCGTGAGCTGCGCCGGGCCTGTGGATTCATAGCGCAGTAGAACCTGGGAATTCCTGATCGCTAACACTTCTGGCATACTTCTTTTCGCACACTGGCTCTATTCCTGAAAGTCCTGTATCTGCTTAACTTGCCAGCCAATTTTCCGTCACGCTTAAACGACCAGAGGTATCAATGACGATTGCATATTTAAATGGCGAATACATGCCCCTCGAAGAGGCCCGCATATCGCCAATGGACCGCGGTTTTCTGTTTGGTGACGGCATATACGAAGTCATTCCCTCGTACGGTGGCAAGATGGTCGGTTTCGGCCCGCACATCTCGCGCATGCAAAACGGCCTCGCTGCGATCGAAATCAAGCTCGGCTGGAGCGATCAACAGTGGCGCGAGTTATGCCTTTCGTTGCTGGAAAAGAACGGCAACGGCGATCTCGGCGTTTACCTGCACGTTACCCGTGGCGCCGACACCAGGCGCAATCACGCCTACCCCGAAGGCGTCGAACCAACCGTGTTCGCCTATGCGTTTGAGATTCCACCACCGCCAATTCCGGAACGCGACAAAATCAAACCCTACACCTGCGCCACCGGCAGCGACATGCGCTGGGATCGCTGCAATATCAAATCGATTTCACTGCTCGGTAATGTAATGCATTACCAGCAGGGTCACAGTAAGGGCGATGGTGAGATTCTGCTTTATAACGAGAACAACGAGCTCACCGAATGCGGTGCCTGTAATGCCTATATCGTCAAGAACGGCGTGGTCGCCACACCGCCACTCGACAACCAGATCCTGCCCGGTATCACGCGCCTGTTACTGCTCAGCGTGTTGCAGGCCGACGGCAGTATCCCGGTCGAGGAACGCGTGATCACCATGGACGAAGTCTGGGATGCCGATGAAGTCTGGATTTCGAGCTCAAGCAAGGAAGTGATGCCCGTGGTCAAGCTGGACGGCAAGCCGGTCGGCGATGGCAAACCCGGTCCGATCTGGGAAAAAGCCGCAAAACTCTATTCCGCCGGCAAATACAACTTCTAGATTACCGCAGCAGCTGTTATCCCTGGCAACAGGGATATGGCGCCGACACCCTGACTTGCAGGTAACTCAGGCCTGATGCCAATGGCACTTACATAAGTCTAAAAGTAGAACTATTGCGTCATTCCCCGATGCGTCGGAGCGGCGCGAGCGGGAATTGTGGCGCACAGTCCGGCTCAGGTTCAGGCGTACATAGCCCGATCGGTTACCACCATATCAAGTCGCACATCCCATTCCTCGGGAATAATTTCATCGACCTTCTGCAGTTCGTGCGCGACCCCGATTAAAACCGGCTCGGTGACCTCGACGGCTTTACGCATCGCAAAACTGCGATCGTAAAAACCACCGCCCATACCGATGCGATTGCGGTTTGCATCAAACACCACCAGGGGTGCCAGCACCAGGTCGAGTTGATCGGGTTGTAGCATTTCGTCATCGCCGACGTCGGGTTCCGGCAGGCGAAACTTGTTGATGCGCATTTTCTGTCCACGAAAATACGGCGAAAACCGCAACGATTCCTGGTCCAGGTTCGGCAGGAAAACCTGTTTGCCTGTCGCCAGCGCGTGATCGATCACCACATCCAGGCCAATCTCACCATTCACGGCAAAGTAGACCGCCAGTTTGTGCGAGCGGGTATACACATCGAGCCCGATAATCTTCTGCGCGAGCGCCTGGGCCGCCGCCTGTAGCTGTTGCGGGTCCAACTCGGCACGCCGTTTACGGTTGGCCTGCCTCATTTCATCGTGATTCTGCATGCTGTTCTCTCGATTTCGAGCGATGAATAATACTGACAAGCTGCAGATATCACCAGTCAGCCGCGGATACCGCGGCAGGAGCCCGCTAGGGAACCAGGTTAATCGACGAGACTGAGCAACCAGTCCTTGAAGGCGAGAACGGCTGGATTCTTCAGATGTGCTTCGGGGTATACAACAAAATACGCAAACTCGTTCACCAGGGTTACATCGAAGGGTTTGACCAGGCGCCCGGACTCAAGCAGGTCTTCGACAAAGGTCGTCGAACCCAGTGCTATGCCCTGCCCGTCAATAGCGGCCTGGATCAATACATTGGTGTCGTCGATTACGGTGCCGCGATTTGCATCGATGTCATCAATACCGGCAAGCATCAGCCAGTCGTGCCAGCATTCGTAATTCGCATCGTGCAACAATGCGTAGTAACGCAGATTATCGAGACTGGTCAGGGGCTTGTCATTTTCCAGGAAGGATGGTGAACAAACCGGGAAAAAGTCCAGACTGAGCAGTTTCTCTGCGACCACGCCCGGCCAGTTGCCCTTGCCATAAGTCACCGCAACATCGATCTCTTCGCGTTCGAAATCAACAGCGGCATGCGCATGGTACAGTCGCAGATCGATTTCAGGATACTGCAACCAGAAGTATTTCAAGCGTGGGGAGAGCCACTTTGCGGCAAAAGACGGTGCCAGCCGCACACTGAGTACATTCGAGTATTTTTGCAGGCTGATGGACGCGATGGCTAACGAAACCCGGTCAAAGGCTTCGATCACCTCGGGTAACAGGGCTCTCCCCTGTTCGGTCAATGCCAGGCGCCGCGGATAGCGATCAAACAAAGCGATACCGAGGAAATCCTCGATCACCTTTATCTGGTGGCTTATTGCAGCCTGGGTCACGTTCAGCTCTTTGGCGGCTGCCGTAAAACTAAGCAATCGACCCGCAGCTTCAAAGCTTTTAAGACTGTTGAGCGGTGGCAATCGGCGGCCCATTTACATTCCTATAGATTATTAAATCTAATGCATACTATAAAAAATAATTGCTTGAATCCATTCATTTCTGACTAGAGAATGCCTGCTGGTGAATTTGCTAAAAAACCAAAGCGATTCAACGAGTTCAACCCGCCATCGAGGTAAATCAACATGGCAAGACGCTCCAACTCACGCGAAGCAAAAATAGCCCTGCGCAAAGCCGCATTAGCCGAAAACCTCAAACCCGTTCATCCCGGAGAATCCGGCGGCCAGTATAAACCGCTGACTCCCGACAATATCGAGCAAATTGAGGCTACCGTCTACCGCATCCTCGAAGAGATCGGTTTCGCCGATGCCAACGAACACTGCATAGAAACCTGCCTGGCGGTCGGTGCTACTTACGGCGAAGACAAGCGCCTGCGATTCCCGCGTGCGGTGGTCGATGATGCTCTGGCGAAGTGTCAGCGCAACCTGACACTCCACGGCCAGGATGCGAAACATGATTTACAGCTTTCCGGCTCGCGCGTGCATTTTTCCACTGCCGGAGCCGCGGTCATGCTTGCCGACCCGGTGAAGAACGAATATCGGGAAACCTGCGCACAGGATCTTTACGACATGGCGCGCATCACCGATAACTGCGAACACATCCATATGTTCCAGCGCACCTGCGTGCTGCGCGACATTACTAACAATCACGACATGGATATCAACACCGCTTACAACGCGGTGATGGGTACTACCAAGCACATCGGTGCCAGCTGGACCGAGGCTCATCATCTTGAAGATACGCTGAAGATGCTGCACCTCGTCGCCGGTGGCGAAGACAAGTGGCGTGAACGCCCGTTCATGAGTATCTCCTGCTGCCACGTGGTACCACCGATGAAATTCACCGATGAAGCGCTGAGTTGCATCAAGGTGGCTGTCGAGGGTGGTATGCCGGTACTGTTGCTGTCCGCCGGTCAATCCGGCGCCACGGCACCCGCCTGCCTCGCCGGCGCGGTCGCGCAGGCCTGGGCCGAATGCCTGGGCGGTCTGGTGTTCGTCAACGCCATCAAACCCGGTGCGCCCGCTATTATCGGCACCTGGCCGTTCGTCTCCGATCTGCGTACCGGCGCGATGAGTGGTGGTTCACCGGAACAGGCAATCCTGTCGTCTGCCTGTGCACAGATGGGCAACCACTTCGACCTGCCAACGGGCACGGCCTGCGGCATGACCGATTCCAAGTTTCCCGATTTTCAGGCTGGTGCCGAACGCGCCTACACACTGTCCTGCGCCGCTACTTCAGGCGCCAATATCATCTATGAATCCGCCGGAATGTACGCGAGCCTGCTCGGCACCTGTCCGGAATCGTTATTGATGGACAATGACGTCATCGGCGCGGCGTTACGCATCACCCGCGGTATCGAAGTCAACGAAAAAACCCTGTCTTTCGATGTACTGAAAGACGTCTGTCTCGGCAACCGTGGTCATTACCTCGGTGCCGGCCAGACCCTGGAAGTGATGCAGACCGAGTACCTCTATCCGGAACTCGGCGATCGCCTGAGCCCGAATGAATGGGTCGAACAGGGCAAGCCGGTGCTGCTGGACAAGGCGCTGGCGCGCAAGAAGGAAATTCTCGACAATTACTTCCCGAGCCACGTCAGCGACGAGGTAGATCGGCAGATACGCGAACAGTTCAAGATCTTTTTACCGCGCACAGCGTTTGGTCGCGCGGAATTCGATGCTGAAAGCGTCGCCGTTTAACAGGATTGAATGCTATGAAAAGTCACGCCAGGGTCGTTATTGTCGGGGGCGGGTCGCTCGGGGTTAACCTGCTTTACCACTTGACCAAAGAAGGCTGGACCGATGTCGTGCTGGTCGAAAAAGGTGAACTCACCAGCGGTTCGACATGGCACGCTGCGGGTCTGTGCTCGAATTTCATCGGCAATCATACCGTTGCGCAGATCCATAACTACACGATCAAGCTCTATAATGAAATCCTGCCCGAGGAAACCGGCGAAAAATCCGTATTCCACCAGTGCGGCAGTATTCGCCAGGGTTTCACCCGCGTAGAAGAAGAGTGGTTTCGCAACCTCGAGAGCCGTTCAAAGAATATCGGCTTTGAATTCAATATCATCAGCAAGGCCGAGGCACAGCAACTCAACCCGCTGATGAACTTCGACAAGGCGCGGACGATTGTCAGCACGCCGAACGATGGTCACGTCGACCCCACTTCGGTGGTGATGCCGCTGTCCAAACTGGCGCGTAAAAACGGTGCCGAGATTTACCGTAATACCCGCGTAACGGCGATCAACGAACTGCGTTCCGGCGAGTGGGAAGTGGTCACCGAGAACGGCAACATCATCGCTGAACACGTGGTCAACGCGGGTGGTTGTTTCGCGCGCGAGGTTGGTGCCATGGTCGGCATCAAGGTGCCACTCATCAACCTGGAGCATCAATACCTGGTCACCGAAACCCACCCGGATGTGGCGGCGCTGGATTTTGAACTGCCGGTATGCCGCGATTCCTACAGCTCGGCCTATATTCGCCAGGAGGGACAGGGATTCCTGGTCGGACCCTACGAGATGTGGGGCTCACGTCCCTGGGCGCTCGACGGTATGGACTGGTCTTTTGATCGCGAGTTGTTCGAGCCGAACCTCGAGGTGCTGATGCCGTTCCTGGAACGTTGTTTCGAGTTGACGCCCAAGTTTGAGGAAGTTGGTGTGAAATCCGTCGTCAACGGGCCGATCACGCATACCCCGGATGACAATATTCTCGCCGGACCCGCAGCCGGATTGCGCAACTTCTGGAATCTCTGCGGTGCCAGTATCGGTATCGCCCAGGGTGGTATCGGCAAGTACATGGCGCAATGGATGAAATACGGCCAGACCGAGATCAACATGGCGCCGCTCGATTCGCGCCGCTTCGGTGACTGGGCCGATAGCAAGTACTGCACCATCAAGGCCATCGAATCCTACGAGGCGATGTACGCGGTGGGTGCTCCCAACGATAACCGTCCACACGGCAGACCGATTCGCACCAGTCCGCTGTATGCACGCCTGCTTGAGCACGGCGCGGTGCATGGCGCGGTGCAGGGCTATGAGAAAGCACTATGGTTTCAAACCGATTCCGTCAGGCGCGAAAGCCTGAGCTGGTCGCATAGCGAAGCCCATGCCGTGGTCGCCGAGGAATGCAGGGCGGTACAGCAAGCCGGCGGGGTTATCGATATTTCCGGTGCCGCCAAATACGACATCAGTGGCCCGGACGCCAGCGCCTTTCTCGATCATCTGTCCTGCAACAAGCTGCCGCGCGTCGGCCGCATCGGCCTCAGCCTGTTTCATTCACCAGGCGGCGGCATCATGTGCGAAATGTCGATCACACGGCTCGACGACAACCACTATTACCTGGTTTCTGCAATCGGTTCGGAACACAAGGACCTGCACTGGATGCAGGCCAACAAGGGCGATTTCGATGTCGCCATAACCAACCTCACCGACGACATCTCGTCACTGTTGCTTACCGGACCAAAGTCGCGTGAAATTCTGCAACAAATGACCGAGGAAGACCTGTCCAACCAGGCATACCCCTGGTTGTGTGGCCGCGAGATTCAGCTCGACAGCGCCATGGTGCGCGTACTGCGCGTCTCCTACGCCGGCGAACTCGGCTACGAACTGCACATGCCAGCCTACCAGTTGCTGTCGATTTACGACTCGCTGTGGCGCCGGGCGGAACCCCTCGGAATCCGCAATTTCGGCGGCTATGCGTTTAACTCGATGCGTATGGAAAAGATGTATCGCGCCTACGGCAACGAGTTCACCGAAGAGATCAGCGGCTACGAAGCCGGCATGGGACGCTTCATCGACACCAGCCGGGACTTCATCGGTTGTGAAAACCTGAAGCAACGTCAGCAGGATGGCTACGCTATCGAACTGGCCTACCTGGTGTTTGACGATGATGTCGCCTGCGAGTGTTATGGCAATGAAGCGGTTTATCACAACGGTGATTTGATCGGGCTGACCACCGGCGGCGCTTATGGACACCGCATCGGCAAAAGCACGGCTTTCGCTTACCTCAAACCCGAGCTGATTCGAGCCGGCCTGGAAGTTACCATCGATACTTCGATCGGCAGTCGCAGCGCGCATATTGAAATGGATGCAGCTTACGATCCCGGCAACGACCTGCTGCGTGCATAGCAGCGATTAATCACTGGTAATACAGCAGTTAACGACAATAGCGGAGAGAAGGATGCAAACAGTCAATTTTACCCGCATGGAAGATGGTACGCGCGAGGAATACGAATTTCTCGACCACATGGAAGACGAGTACAAGCTGGGCTTGCCCGATCGTATTCTGGAAAGTCTGCGCAAACTCGAACACAGTATCTCGGGTTACCGTATCAGCCGCCTGGAACACAGCCTGCAGGGTGCCACGCGTGCGTTTCGCGCCGGTGAATCTGAGGAAATGATCGTTGCCATACTGTTACACGACATCGGCGATGAACTGGCCACCTATTCGCACAGTGAAATGGCGGCCGCGATACTGCGTCCTTTCGTTTCCGAGAAACTGTACTGGATCGTCAAACATCACGGCGTGTTCCAGATGTATTACTACGCCCACCACTGTGGTGGCGACCGCAACTGCCGTGACATGTATCGCGAGCATGCCTGGTACCAGGATGCCGTCGATTTCTGCCACAACTATGATCAGAACTGCTTCGACCCCGACTATGACTCGGAACCGCTGGAGTTTTTCGAGCCGATTCTGCGACGCGTGATGAGCCAACCGCGCTTTAACGATGCCGAGCAGATGGCGCGTTACGGTGAGGCCGATGCCACTGCCAAAACACCTGGGCTGACGGCCAAAGCCGCTAATTGACAGGGTACAGGTGAGTGCTCGCGTTCAAATTTCGGCAGTGCCGGACGGCATCCGCAGCGGGAGCATCTTCACTGCATTCAATTTGCCCGGCACTTTAACTCGCGGCATTGAAACCATGGCTGTTACTTGCGACGCAGCTCATATTCAAGCTTCCCCCGGTTACCAACTGACATTCATCACCTGCAACGCCAACGGGATGTCGAATGACAGCAGATCGACTGCCGCCGGGGCGAGGATAAACTCGAACCTGTGCCACAATCCAGGACCGAGTATCGTCAAATTGCGCACGCTTGCCGCTTTATTCCTGGTTGCAATTCGGTAGACTTGACGCCTCACTCAAAAAAGACAGAATCATGCCGACCCTGCAAGCAACACTCAGCCACTTTCACAATCCTAACGCGCTCCCCGGCGTAGATTACCCGGCGGCCTTGCGCGACATTGCCAGCCTGGAGAAAGCAGCCATGGCTTTTGCCGATATCAGCCGCTGGCCGAATTACCAGCCGAGTCCGTTGCATCGCCTGCAAGGTCTCGCGGCACAAATCGGGGTTGACGAGATCTTCTACAAGGATGAATCCGAGCGCTTTGGCCTTAAAAGCTTCAAGGCGCTGGGCGGTGCCTATGCGGTTGCGCGCCAGTTACAGGACAGGATTCAGCAGCAAACCGGTAGCGCCGCCAGCATCGACGACTTGATTGCCCGCCGTTACCCATCGATCGTTGAGGACATTGTCATCAGTTGCGCCACCGACGGCAATCACGGTCGCTCGGTCGCCTGGGGCTGCCAGATGTTTGGTTGCGCCTGCATTATCTACATTCACCGTGACGTCTCCGAAGGCCGCAAGCAGGCGATGCAGGCGCTCGGTGCCGAAGTCATCCGCGTCGACGCCAACTACGACGCATCGGTGCGCCAGGCCGATAGCGATGCCATTGCCCATGACCGTATCATCGTTTCTGATACCAGCTACCCCGGTTATCTCGAGATCCCCAAGGATGTCGCGCTCGGCTACACCGTGATGCTGGCCGAAGCCGTCGAGCAAATGGGCGATATTATTCCGACCCATGTGTTTATCCAGGCCGGTGTTGGCGGCCTGGCCGCGGCCGTATGCGCCTACTTCTGGGAACTCTGGGGTGCCGATCGACCGCGTTTTATCGTGGTCGAACCGGAACAGGCCAATTGCCTGCAGCAGTCAGCGATGAAAGGCGAACCGGTGGCGGTTGACGGCGACCTGGAAACCCTGATGGCCGGCCTTTCCTGTGGCGAAGTATCGCTGCTCGCCTGGGATATTCTGCAGCCTGGAACCGATGACTTCATGACCATCAGCGAAGACGCAGTCCCCGCCTGCATGCAACTGCTGCTCCATTCACAACCCCCCATCGAGGCGGGTGAATCGGCGGTCGCAGGCCTCGGAGCCGCAATTGCCGCCCGTGAAGACGCGGAAATGGCGACTAAACTAAAGCTCGACGAACACAGTCGAATATTCGTGATTGGTACAGAAGGTGCTACCGATCCGGAACTCTACGAGAGGCTTATCGCGCAGTGACAATGACCACCACGCCCCCACCTCGCGGCTTTACCCGGGCCGAGTTCGAAGGCCGTACCGAGCGTGCACAACGCAGAATGCGCGAACTCGAAATCGATGTAATGCTGTTAACCACCGAACCACAGGTGCGTTACTTCAGCGGCTTTCTGACCCAGTTCTGGCACAGCCCTACCCGCCCCTGGTTCCTGCTGGTACCGCTTGAAGGTAAGCCCATCGCGGTAATTCCATCGATCGGTGTCGCCGGCATGCAGCAGAGCTGGATCGACGACATCCGTAGCTGGTCGTCGCCACAGCCCGAGGACGACGGGATTTCTTTATTGCTGGCGGCCATTCGCGAGCTGCCGCGACGCTTCGGGCGACTCGGTGCCACCATGGGTATGGAAAGCATCCTGCGCATGCCGGTGCGCGACTTCCAGCATCTGCAGAGCGAGCTTAGCGCTATGGAGGTAATCGACTGTGCAGAAATGGTGCTACAGCTGTGTAGCGTCAAGTCGACTGCCGAAATCGATAAGGTCCGCTACGTTTGTGAACTCGCTTCCGATAGCTTTATTGCGCTGCCGGATTTGGTCCGCAGTGGCCAGAGCGAGCGCGAGATCCTGCGCGACATGCGTATCGATTTGTTGCAGCGCGGCGCCGATCACACACCGTATATCGTCTCGGCTTCGGGTCCTGACGGTTACGGCGATATCATCATGGGTCCAAGCGACCGCATTGTCGAAAGCGGTGACGTTATGATCATCGACACCGGCACCCTGTATGACGGCTACTTCTGCGATTTCGACCGCAATTACGCCTTCGGCAATGCCTCGGATCGAGCCAGACGCGCCTACGACACCGTCTATCAGAGCACCGAGGCGGGCCTTGCCGCGGCGCGACCCGGCGCCACTACCACCGACGTATGGCAGGCCATGTGGTCGGTACTGGAAGCCGGCGGAGCCATGGGCAATGATGTCGGACGTATGGGGCATGGCCTCGGTGCGCAACTCACCGAGTGGCCGTCACTGACCGCGACTGACAATACACCGCTGCAGCCCGGCATGGTAATGACGCTTGAACCCGGCATGGAATTCGCCAGCGGCAAATTGATGGTGCACGAGGAAAATATCGTAATCACGGAAAGCGGCGCCGAGCTACTCAGCAAACGAGCGGCCATAGAAATGCCCATCATCCGCTAACAGGACGTCGATTTTATGCATTCATTTTTGATCAATCTAAGCGGGCAGCGCCGCTATTGGGCAGCCCTGGTACTGATCGGGATCGCCCTTGAGGCAGCTGCACTGTATTACCAGTATGCGCTCGACGAGTGGCCCTGCGTGCTCTGTATCCACGTGCGCATCCTAGTCCTGGCATTTGTGTTAATCGGCATTGTGGCGATTTTCTGCACTGCATCTAAATCTTTGATGCGGCTATTCCACGGGCTAAACACGTTGATCATGGGCTGGTTGGTCGAGCGCAGCTGGCAGGTACTGGCAGTGGAGCGAGGCTGGACATTCGGAGATTGCGATATGGATCTGGGTATGCCGTCCTGGTTCGCGCTCGACAAATGGCTACCTTCGGTGTTTGAGGTGCAGACTTCCTGTGGTTATACCCCGCTGATACTCTTTCAGATCTCCATGGCCGAGGCCCTGCTTGTAATTTCAGTAGTACTGTTGATAATGAGTGCAGCCCTCTTCGTTACCAGCTGGCAAGATTAGAATTAAAAATATCGCTGGCGAACACGGGGCGCACAATATCCGATTCAACTCGATACGAGTGACACCTCATGGTATCAACGCTTAGCAGAGCTTTTGCGAATAATTTCCTCGGCCACTCCGCTACCTGGTACAAACAGGCAATAGTCGCCTTCCTGATCATAAACCCGATCGTCTTTAGTTTCAGTCCGTTCGTTGCCGGCTGGTTATTGATCCTGGAATTTATTTTCACGCTGGCGATGGCGTTGAAGTGCTACCCACTGCAACCGGGTGGATTGCTCGCCATCGAAGCCATAATCATCGGCATGGCCAGCCCCGAGTCAGTTTACGCTGAAGCCATCGCCAACTTCGAAGTTATTATGCTGTTGATGTTCATGGTGGCGGGTATCTACTTCATGCGCGACCTGCTGCTGTTCACCTTCACCAAAATCCTGCTAAAGGTCAAATCAAAAGCATTTTTATCTTTTCTGTTCTGCATCACCGCGGCTGTCCTGAGTGCTTTTCTCGATGCGCTCACCGTCACCGCGGTCCTGATATCGGTCGCCGTTGGTTTCTACTCGGTTTACCACCGTGTCGCGTCGGGTAAAAAGTTTAATCATACCGATCACGACCACAGCCACGATGCCGATGTCCATGCCGATCGGCGCGCTCAACTCGATCAATTCCGCGCATTTCTGCGCAGCCTGATCATGCACGGTGCGGTCGGAACCGCGCTCGGTGGTGTCTGTACCCTGGTGGGTGAACCGCAGAACCTGCTGATAGCCGAGCGCGCCGGCTGGGATTTCATAGAGTTTTTTATACGCATGGCCCCTGTCACCATGCCGGTGCTGGCAGCCGGCCTCGTGACCTGTGTACTGCTGGAGAAAACGGGCTGGTTTTCCTACGGCGCCACCCTGCCCGAGCCGGTGGCGCTAACCTTAGCCGATTTCGACGCTGAGCAGGATGCCCAGCGCGATGAACGCATGACCATGGCCCTGATAGTACAGGCCCTGGTCGGCATCATCCTGGTATTATCGCTGGCATTTCACGTAGCCGCAGTTGGCCTCGTCGGCCTGATGGTCATCGTTTTGTTAACGGCGTTTAACGGCATTATCGAGGAACATCGTATCGGTCACGCCTTCGAAGAGGCGCTGCCGTTTACCGCACTACTGGTTGTGTTTTTCTCAGTGGTTGCGGTAATCCATGAACAGCATCTGTTCACCCCGATCATCTCCTCGGTTTTGTCCATGGACCGCGATTTGCAGCCGGTCATGTTTTTCGTCGCCAACGGCGTGTTATCGATGATATCGGATAACGTTTTTGTCGCCACGGTATACATCAATGAAGTTGCCGATGCGCTCAAACAAGGCGTGATCGACCGCGAACATTTCAATGTGCTGGCAATTGCGATCAATACCGGCACCAACCTGCCAAGCGTGGCTACACCGAATGGTCAGGCGGCCTTTCTGTTTCTGCTGACCTCGGCCCTGGCCCCACTGATCCGCCTTTCCTATATGACCATGCTGTGGATGGCGCTACCCTATACTATCGTGCTCAGCGGCGTCGGCATGATAGCGATCTACACCGTGTTCTAAATGCCGCCGCTACCGGGCAGTCCTGGAATGCCAGTCGGCCTCAGGTGAAGCGCGCCTGGTTGAGTTCCAGCCACTGCAGGGCGATGATGGTAGCGGATGAGCGGATCCTGCCTTCGCGCACCCAGGCGAAA
>Ga0316193_10000186_pt1 | contig 35468 bp, 33 predicted proteins | sample MerIslsedime2_MG_FD_207735 | JGI IMG/M metagenome (GOLD analysis project Ga0316193, IMG submission 207735) | Coastal sediment microbial communities from Maine, United States - Merrow Island sediment 2 | ecosystem: Environmental > Aquatic > Marine > Coastal > Sediment | place: USA: Maine... | reverse complement strand
CTGGTAAACCAGGGCGACACGACCGTGTGTCCAACCGCACGCAATCATCCGCTGATACAGGTGTTGCCGGTGCGCATTATACCACCGCTCTCCCCTGATTACTCTCCAGCTCAGGGTCAGGCCGGCGTCGGTTAAAAACAGCATCATGACCATCAGTGCGACCGGGTAAGCAAAGGCCCCCGTGGCCGCCCCGTAAAGCAGCATGGAGGCAAAGGTAAAACCCAGCGCCAGGCTGCCCACGTCACCCATAAAGACCTTTGCCTGCCCCAGGTTCCAGGGCAGAAATCCGATACAGCAGGCGGTCAATATCAGCGATAACAAAGCAAAAGAGGGGTCGCCCGAGAGGTAAAAAAGCACCGCGAGAACAGCGGAAGCGAACACTCCCTGCAGCCCTGCCATGCCATTGCTGCCGTCCATGAAGTTGTACAGATTGATCATCCAGATCACGAACAGTCCACTGATAAACATCGAAGCCAACCCTTGCATCCAACCGGCGCTTGTCGCACACACTATCAGGTAGAAACTGACCGCAAGCTGAACGAAAAGCCGCAACAAAACACCGAGCGAAGCGTGATCATCCCACCAGCCAGTGAGCGCCAGGACAAGGGTGCCGGGCAGCATGCAGTACAACCACCATTCAGGCCAGTCCGGCCAAAGAAACAGCAGGGAGGCCACAAGGTACGCCACGAGCAGACCGGCGCCACCGCCGCGGGGAGTTGCCAGGGTGTGACTGTGGCGCTCTCCGGGATGATCCAGTAATCCACGCCGCCGTGCATACCAGGTCGCCAGGCCGGTCAGAACAAAAGAAAGGAAAGCAGCAAGGGCAACTGCAGCCAGGGGACTAAAAGACGATTGCCCTGTCATGCTTCACGTCAAGGCTATTCGCCCAGCACTCCGTGGATTTTCCGCGTCGTGCCCCATTTCCTGCAGCTGGGACATTGCCAATGGTGCGTCTGCCCACTGAACCCACAGTGATGGCAGCGGTAATCCGGCTGACGGGACAGCAGGCGAGCGGTCACGGCCTTCAGAATATCATCACTGGACTCGGCGTCCAGGTGACCCTCTTTTTTCAGATCAATCAGGTGATCCAGGCCCCTGACGGATGGTTTCGACGCCAGCGTCTCGACCAGGAACCGGCCGGCAGCTGCGCCACCTTCTTCCCCGGCGATAAACTCACTCAGTTTCAGGATCAGCGATATCCCTTTATAACTGCCCGCCCATTCATCCAGCTTCTGCCGTCCCCTGGAAGTCTGTCCGGTCCGGTCAGCGGCATGGAGATAGTTGTCCAGAATTTCAGGAATGTAATCCGGATCAAGGTCTGCAATTTCCTCGTACAGATCCATTGCCCTCTGGAAATCGTCGTCGTGCGCACAAATGTCCGCGAGAATAAAACGCGCCCTGATACAGGCAGGGTCGTGTCTTCGGGCCCGGCGTAACTGGCGGCGTGCACCTTCCCGGTCATTCGCAGCCAGGCAGCTGGTCGCCATTTCACAACAGTACTGGGCCATCACATCACCCATGTGCTCACCGCTGACCTGCTCGAGTTGCTGCGCCTGCTCCAGTGCATTTTTCCAGTCTTTCTCCTGCTGATAAATATCCAGCAGACTGCGCAGCGCGGAAGGTGTGTGTGTTCCGGTTTCAATCAACTCAGAGAAAAGGCGTTCCGCCCGGTCCAGCAGACCCGCCCGCATGTAATCTTCACCCAGTTCAAGCAGCGCCTGGGTTCGTTGCTCCGGCTCCAGCCCCCGCTTGGCGATGATATTCTGGTGAAAGCGAATGGCCCGATCAACTTCGCCGCGACGCCTGAACAGGCTGCCAAGCGCCATGTGGGTTTCGACCGTATCCTTGTTGACTTCGGCCAGTTCCAGGAACACCTGTATGGCCTTGTCGGGTTGTTCATTGAGGAGGTAGTTCAGACCCTGGAAGTACTGGTTACTGAACAACTGCTGGCTCTTGTTCGATGAACGTTTTTCAAGCGTCCTTGCGAACCACCAGCCAAAATACACCGCAACCGGCAGGAGCAGGAGCAGCAAAAGCTCAATCATCAGGGTGTCATGATTCCTTGCTGCGGGCTTTGCGTAGCCTTGCCTTCAACGGCACGATGCCAAAAAACCAGCAGACCAGGAGGCCGGATATCAGCCCAACAGCAAAAATACAAAGCAACAGGAGGCCGAGTGGCCATTGCAGCTGTATCCACAGGAGGTCAATACTGACCGTGTCCGAATTGAGGGTGCCAATCAGCAGGCCCAGCGCTACCGCCAGGACCGCAACGACAATAAAAACAATCCTGTACAAGAGGGATCAGCTCTCGGAATAATCAACGCGCTCGCGCAGTGCCTTGCCCGGTTTGAAGTGTGGAACATGTTTGCCGGGTAGCGCGACTGCTTCGCCCGTTTTCGGGTTTCTGCCCATTCGGGGCGCACGGTAGTGCAAGGAAAAACTGCCAAAACCACGTATCTCGATGCGGTCACCGCTTGCCAGGGCAGCGCTCATCTGCTCAAGAATGGATTTGACACCAAGCTCCACATCCAGGTGCGCCAGGTGCCTTTGAATTTCCGCCAGTTGATCGATCAGTTCAGATTTGGTCATAGAACACTCACTATATCCCTGATTATTATTGTAATACCTTTTTATACGCCGGGGGCTCAAATCGGCCCCCGGTGCATTTTATCAAAGCGCCTGGAGCAATCAGGAGTCCTGTTCCAACTGCTCTTTCAGGAGGTCGCCCAGAGAGGTCGTACCACCCGTAGCACTGCTTTGCTTGTACTCTTGAAGCGCTTCAGCCAACTCCGCGTCTTCCTTGGCCCGGATTGACAGGCTCAGGGTACGGTTCTTGCGATCGAGGCTGATGAACTTCGCTTCGACTTTATCACCGACAGAGAGTTCGCGTGTGGCATCTTCAACACGTTCTTCCTTGATGTCGGAAGCACGCAGATAGCCCTCAACGCCTTCAACCAGCTCAATCACGGCACCGCGAGCGTCAACTTCCTTGACTACGCCCTGCACCATGGAACCACGGGGGTGCTCGGCCATGTAGGTAGCAAACGGATCCTGGTCGAGTTGCTTGATACCCAGCGAAATGCGCTCACGCTCAGGATCAACAGCCAACACAACGGCTTCAACGTCTTCGCCCTTACGGAAATTGCGAACGGCGTCTTCACCCGTATCCTGCCATGAAATGTCAGACAGGTGAACCAGTCCGTCGATTCCGCCGTCAAGCCCAATGAAGATACCAAAATCGGTGATGGACTTGATCGCGCCGGTAACCTTGTCGCCCTTGTTGTGAATAGCGGCGAAAGATTCCCACGGGTTGGTCTTGCACTGTTTCATGCCCAGCGAGATACGACGACGTTCTTCGTCGATGTCCAGAACCATGACTTCACACTCGTCACCGGTGTGAACCACCTTGGCCGGATTGACGTTCTTGTTGGTCCAGTCCATTTCTGAAACGTGAACCAGTCCTTCAACACCGTCTTCGATTTCAACGAAGCAACCGTAGTCGGTGATGTTGGAGACTGCGCCAAACAGGCGGGTGCCAACAGGATAGCGTCGAGCCAGGTCACTCCACGGGTCGTCGCCCAGTTGCTTCAGACCCAGTGAAACACGGTTGCGGTCACGGTCGAAGCGCAACACGCGCACTTCGAGCTCGTCGCCTACATTCACGACTTCACTCGGGTGATGGACGCGCTTCCACGCCATGTCGGTGATGTGCAGCAGGCCGTCGATACCGCCCAGGTCCAGGAACGCACCGTAATCGGTGAGGTTCTTGACCACGCCGGTAACGATGGCGCCTTCTTCCAGGCGCTCCAGCAACTGCTCGCGCTCTGCGCTGAATTCAGATTCGACCACTGCCCGCCGCGAAACAACGATGTTGTTGCGCTTACGGTCCAGCTTGATGATCTTGAATTCCAGGTCCTTGCCTTCGAGGTATGCGGGGTCACGTACCGGCCGAACATCGACCAGTGAACCCGGCAGGAAGGCACGGATGTCTTCAATGTCGACCGTGAAGCCACCTTTGACCTTGCCGCTGATCTTGCCTTCGATGGTTTCTTCGCCCTCGAATGCACCTTCCAGCTTGTCCCATACAAGGGCACGTTTGGCCTTGTCACGGGAAAGGCGGGTTTCGCCGAAACCGTCTTCAACGGTGTCCAGCGCAACCTGCACTGCATCACCCACTTCAACTTCCAGGTCGCCCTGTAAGTTCCTGAACTGGCTGATGGGAACGATTCCTTCGGATTTTAAACCGGCGTTTACAACGACTGCATCGTCGCGTATTTCCATGATGGTGCCGGTTACGATGGATCCCGGCTTCAGATCTTGTGCTGCCAGGCTCTCTTCAAATAATTCTGCAAAACTTTCAGTCATGTTGTTGTTTACTCACAGGTGTAATGCAACAGTTCGCATCCACCTACCCAGGGTTGTGGGGTGCTCGTTAGTCACCCGTTAATGTTCGCCACTCAATCAGTGGCCGCTAATAAAACCATAATATTCAAACAGATAGTGATGCTTTCTTAATTAAACTATCAATTACCTGCAATACTTCATTGATACCCAGTTCCGTTGAATCAATCACGTGCGCGTCCGGTGCAGGCTTAAGTGGCGACACTGCCCTGCTGCTGTCCCGTTCGTCACGCATTTTAATGTCCCGGAAAAGGCGCGAGAGATTAACACTTTCTCCTTTTTCTTTCAACTGCTTATAGCGTCTTTCAGCACGCGCCTCAGCACTGGCGGTCAGAAATATTTTCAGAATCGCGTCTGGAAAGATCACTGTACCCATGTCGCGGCCATCCGCCACCAGGCCGGGCGGCTTCCGGAATGCTCTCTGCCTCTCAACCAGGGCCGCCCGAACCACCGGAAATGCAGCGATCTTCGAGGCCGTCACGCTCACGGTCTCAGATCGCAACCGACCCGTAATGTAGTTGCCGTCCAGCAGGATGACCATTCCTTCACCGGATATGCCAAAGGTGACGTCCAGGTTGCTGGCAATAGCGCCCAGCGCTTCCTCCTGGTCAGCTTCCACGCCGCGATCCATGGCAGCCACGGCGACCAGGCGATAAAGTGCTCCACTGTCCAGGAAATGCCAGCCCAGCTTTTCCGCCAGGCGCATCGCGATAGTCCCTTTTCCGGAACCTCCCGGCCCGTCAACGGTAATGACGGGAGCTACTCCCGAATGCTCAGACATCGTTCACACAGCCTCCAACCGCAGCAAGGTCCCTGGCAAAAGAGGGAAAGGACGTGTTGATGTTCGCGGCGCCTTCAACTTCAACCCTGCCACCGGCGACCTGTCCCAGTATGGCGAAGCTCATCGCACAGCGATGATCACCCGCTCCATCTACCCGGCCGCCATTGACCACGCCACCGGTTACATCCACACCGTCTGCATACTCTTTCAGCCCTACACCCAGTGTTTCCAGGCCCCTGGCCATGACGTCCAGGCGGTCGCTCTCCTTGACACGAAGTTCGGCCGCTCCGCGGATTCGGGTGGTGCCTTCCGATACGGCGGCAAGCGCCAGGATGACCGGCACTTCGTCAATCAGGGAAGGCACCCACTCAACCGGTACGTCTATCCCGCGAAGGCGGCCTGCATAACGAATCCGGACATCCCCTACTTCCTCACCCCCCTGGCGGCGCTGGTCCTGGATTGAGAGGTCAGCACCCATCGACTGCAGCACGTGAACGATTCCGTCACGCGTCCTGTTGAGGCCAATGTTACGGAGCAACAGGTCGGAACCCGGCACCATTGCGGCAGCGACCATGAAGAAAGCGGCTGATGAAATGTCGGCGGGTACATGAACTGACGCGGCCGTCAGGCGGCTGCCTCCGGACACACCGCACCCGTCGACCAGTTCAACCCCGAATGCAGGCAACATCTGTTCGGTGTGATCCCTGCTCCTGAGCGGCTCGGTAACCGTGGTCTGGCCGTCGGCGTAAAGTCCCGCCAGCAAAACACAGGATTTAACCTGGGCGCTGGCAATCGGCGAGTCATAGTCGATGCCGTGCAAAGACCCGGAGCCGCTTATCCGTAGCGGCGGGGTCCCGTTTTGCCCGGTTTCAATGCTGGCGCCCATCAGCGTCAGCGGCTTCACGATCCTTGTCATCGGCCGCTGATTGAGGGATTCGTCGCCAAACAACTCTGATTCAAAAGGCTGGGCCGCGAGCACACCCGCCAGCAGGCGCATGGCTGTACCGGAGTTACCCATGTCCAGCGGCGCCGATGGCGCAGAAAGACCGCGAGAACCCACACCGGTAAGGTACAGGATGCCATTCTCTCGCCTGACCGTCATGCCCAGTGCGACACAGGCGTTTTCAGTGGCCCGGACGTCTTCGCTGTCGAGCAGACCGGTCACCCGGGACTCGCCTTCGGCCAGGCAGGAAAAGATCAGTGCCCGGTGAGAAATGGACTTGTCCCCCGGAGGGGTAAGTTCACCTTTCAGTGGTGAAGCCGCCGGTAGCGTTTCCAGCATCACGAGGGTGCGAGAACCGCGCGCGGGTAGGAACCCAGCACACGGGACAACTTGCTGACCTTTTCCAGGTCACCAAGCGCCGCCTTGATATTGTCGTCTTCCATATGCCCTTCCAGGTCGACGAAAAACACGTAAGCCCATTTGCCGTGGCGCGAGGGCCTGGACTCAATCCGGGTCATATTCACTCCGCGCTCCTGCAGCGGCTTCAGCAGGCCGTAAAGCAATCCGGGACCCTCGTGCCCGGACAGCAACACAGTGGTTTTATCTTTTCCGGAGGGTGCAAATATTTTCCGCCCGATCACCAGGAAGCGGGTCGTGTTGTCCGGATGATCCTCGATATCGGCGAACAACACGGGCAGTCCATAAACTTCAGCGGCAGGCCGGCCCGCAATGGCCGCAGCCTCAGGTGCATTCCGCACACGCCTGGCCGCCTCACTGTTGCTTCCCACCGAAATCAACTCGACGCCCGGAAGATGTGTTCGCAGCCAGGACTTGCACTGGGACAGCGACTGCTCATGCGAGTAAACCCGCTCGATCTGTTCTACCGACGAGGCCAGTGTCAGCAGGTTCTGGTGCACACGCAGTTCGATTTCACCGCAAATCTTCAGATCGGACAGCAGGAACATATCGAGTGTGTGGCTGACGATGCCCTGGGTAGAATTTTCTACCGGCACCACACCAAAATTGGCATCCCCGGCCTGGACCTGCTCAAAAACATCATCTATACCGGGCAGGCTCAACGCGTGGACCGAATGCCCGAAATGCCGATGCACCGCCTGTTGCGTAAAGGTGCCTTCCGGGCCCAGGTAGGCCACCTTCAGTGGCTCCTGCTGCGCCAGGCAAGCCGACATGATCTCGCGAAACAACCGCAGCATCTCGCCATCGCTCAACGGACCCTCGTTGCGTTCCAGTACGGCCCTGAGCACCTGCGCTTCTCGTTCCGGCCGGAAATAGTCAACCGCTTCGTTCGACGCATCCTTACTCTGGCGAACCCGAAACGCCAGCCGTGCCCGCTGACTGATCAGTTCCTGGATTTTCTCATCAAGACGGTCAATTTCCCCACGCACCGAATCAAGCTGTTCCTTTTGTTTTTTCGAATCTGCCACCAGTCATTATTCCTTTCTGAAAAACCAGGCTCAATCGATCATTGTATCGCCTTGAACATGTGATTGGGAAACCCCCTCTTGCCCGCCCTATCGTGCTGCACCGGACGGGTCGTCTATCAAACCACAATCCGGGTCATCTCCAAGATTCATCACCACGCCATGCGCAAGTACTTCACCCGATTTCAGTTCCCCGACACTCAGCTGCACGCGCATATCGAGCGGCTTTTGCTCATCAGAGTCCCCGGTTCCCATACCGGCATCCGGCAGATCTTTCCTGAGAAGGTCCAGGTCGATCACATCTGCTTCAAGCACCAGCTGCACCGAAACCTCATTCCCGATAAACAAACAGGCTTTTCCGGTCATGTTTTGACCCTGACGGCTGATCAGCAACGATCCCAGGTCAAGCCGGGATGCGGCAGCGTCAAAGCGCATCCATCCCTCGACCTGCGCCATGCGATCCATCTCAAGCCTGAATGGCGCCTGCTGGCGATCAGCAAAACCATTCACTTCAAAAAGGTCGATTCGCAGATCCTGGTTGTCCTGCCCGGAGAAAACCAATTCGAAATCCCGAATGGTCAGCTCGTCGATTGGTGGGATCTTCACCTCACCAGCAGGCTTTTCGCTGCCCGTTGAAGCATCGCTGCGGTACCTTTCCGGGTATATTTCACCGCCGGTCAGCCGGATCCAGTCGATGCGGACCTGCCCGTCGAACAAAGGTTTCAGCGCAACTGAGATCTCGTAGTCTGCACTGCGGGCCAGTGGCCCTGCGGCTTGCGGGTCGCTGATGACCAGTTCCGTTCCGGACACGCCGATGTCCGGAAGCAGCATCAGGTCAAAATCCCCCTGGAGGCGAACGTCCATACCTGCCCTGGAAGACAGACTTCGTTCCAGCATCCGCCTGCCTCCGGACGATTCCAGCCAGGCATCGACCGCCCAGTAAGCCACGACAGGAAGCAGGAACAGCAACAACACAATGGCTCCCAGCGCCTTGCGGACGGGATGTTTCACGGAAACAGCAGCCCGTGATCAGGCTGGTGTAATTCCGGCGCCAAGTCTAAACTGATGCGTCCCGGAGCGTTTGGATTGAATCGATGTCCCATATAGATATGCTCGCACGGCACTCCATGCCGGCAGAAGAAGCGCAAAAAGCTGCGGATGAACTGGCTGGCGACCTGGCGAGAAAATTCGAGATCAATTACGGTTGGGAGGGTGACCATATTCATTTTGAACGCCCCGGTGTCAATGGCATGATTACTGTCCGGGAGAACGAGATAAGAATCAAGGCTCGCCTGGGATTGATGCTGATTTTTCTGAAACCGGTTATTGAGGACGAAATCACCGAGTACCTGCAATCCCACTTCGGCTGTACTTTCAGCTAGCATTTCACCAGCCAAAGGGCTTTTCCTCACCGGCGAACAGGCATTCCATGGAGCCCCACTCTCGTTCATAGATGGTTTCAACGAAATAGCCGATGTCGTCCACTGACCGGAACGAGCCCAACCCAGCCTCAAGGAACTCTTGCAGCTTGCCAAAACCCGCAGCATGCGCCGGGCCGTGCAACAGGCGCACCAGTGCATTGACCAGAGGTTTATCCACCAGTGGCTCGAGATCGTAACCTAGCTTTCGGATCAACAGGATTTGCCGTTCCCTGCCCGGCTTGTCACTAACGGCCCGGTAAACCTCACAGTAACTGTCCATGTCCAGACCGTTGATGCCTTTGAGCTTCATGTGCCCCGCCATTTCCATATCAAAGGCCAGGCTGATGGCCTGGAGCTCGAAGGCTTCCGACATGATGTACAGCACGTTGTCCGGCAGGAAGCGCTTCATCACCGGCATCACCTTACCCATGTCCTGGTCACGTTCACGAAAATCCAGCCCACCGTATAGTTCGGTCATGAAAAAAGTAACCGCCGGACGGAAGGACTCCTGCCTGATGAGATCCTCAAAAGTCCGGGCCAGGCGGGCTTGCTGCCAGTTCTGCAGATGCTCGAACTCCACCAGCGGGAACGCCTGCTGATCGATTGATTCTCCCAGCTTATGATTCCTGGCAAGCATTTTATGCAGCCGTGCTGCACCCCGTTTCTGCATTTCCCTGTTATCCAAATCTCGCTGTCAGAGCGTTCATACGCGGCCTCCGTTGATTGACCTGAAACAGGTTTCCTGCCCAGAAAGTTTCGTACACTATGAAACTATGCTAACCCTACATCCCGCGAAAAAACAGACTACCGTAAGCACCCCCCGGATCGGCCTCGCCATAGCAGGTGGCGGCCCGGTCGGTGCGATCTATGAACTCGGCGCGCTAAGGGCTGTGGACGAGGCCATCAGGGGTTTACGTCTGCACGATGTGGATGTCTATGTGGGCGTAAGCGCCGGCGCCTTCATTGCCGCGAGTCTCGCCAACGACATCACCACGGCAGACATGTGCCGGATTTTTACCGGCCATAATCATGCGGAATACCTGTTCGAGCCTGAGAAACTGCTCAAGCCTGCCTACCGTGAATACATGAAGCGGGCCCGCCAGGTACCCGGCGTAGTCACCGACAGCCTGATCGATATCGTCATGCACCCGCTCAGCGCCAGCGTAGCCCGCCTGATGGGTTCGCTGGGACAGGCCATCCCCAGCGGGATTTTCGATAACGAGGCCATCAACCGTTTTCTGATGGGCGTTTTCGAATCCAGCGGACGGTCCAATGATTTTAATGACCTGAAGAAAAAGTTGTACATCGTCGCCGTGGATCTCGATACCGGCGCTGCCGTGCGGTTTGGTGCAAATGGCCCTGACGACATCTCTATTTCCAGGGCCGTACAGGCCAGCGCAGCCATGCCCGGCATGTATCCCCCGGTCAAAATTGGCGACCAGTATTTCGTCGATGGCGCGCTGCGACGGACCATGCATGCCTCGGTCGCTCTGGATGAGGGAGTGGACCTCTTGCTCGGCATCAACCCGCTGGTGCCTTATGATTCCAGTGGACAGGACGAAGATAACCCCCACCTTCCTATCAAAAAACTGATCGAGGGGGGACTGCCGCTGATCCTCTCGCAGACCTTCCGCGCGCTGATCCAGTCACGCATGAATGTTGCCTTCAGAAAATACCGCGAAACCCACCCGGAAACCGACCTGATGCTGGTGGAACCAGACCGCGGTGACGAGGAGATTTTTTTCACCAATATTTTCAGTTTCGCCAGCCGTAATGCGCTGTGCGACCACGCCTACCGCCTGACCCGCATGGATCTGCTGCAACGCGCCGATGAACTGGATGAAACCCTGGCAAGGCACGGACTGAGCCTGGACCGTGAATTGTTGCAGCAGCGCTCACGGTCGCTCCAGGACAGCCTCAATGCCGAATGGTCCGGGCACAGTAAAGTCGGCCGCAACCTGTCCCGAATACTGGACGACCTGGAGTGGGAACTCGACCACCTCGCGACCGGCTGAAATCGCTGTCACCCGGCAGACCTTGTGCCTTACCAGTGAATCCCCCGCATCAGGCTGGCAAACGCCACCTGTTCAGATGAAGCGGCTGCCTGGTTGTCATTGACGCCCTTCGCTGCTGCCGAATCCGGAAACATCCGGAATGCGCTGTTCATGATGATTTCCGCGACTTTCGGCGCCACTGCGTGCATGACCTGGGCAAAGATACCCAACCGGGTGGCAATGCGTTGCGGCTTGTAGATCACCGCCTGCTTCACCATGGCCGCCGCCTCTTCGGGCGTAATCGTCGGAACGTTCTCATAGATTTTCGTCGGTGCAATCATCGGGGTCCTGACCAGCGGCATGTTGATGGTTGTGAAGCGGATTCCCGTGTCGCTGAATTCGGACGAGGCACAGCGTGAAAAAGCGTCCAGGGCGGCCTTCGATGCCACGTATGCCGAAAACCGGGGTGCATTGGACAGCACGCCAATAGAGGAAATATTGATGACCTGGCCTTTGCGCTTTTTCTCCATCACTGGCAACACGCCCAGGATCATGCGCAGACTGCCAAAGTAGTTCAGCTGCATCACGCGTTCATAATCATGAAATCGGTCATACGAAGCGGCAATGGCGCGGCGTATGGAGCGCCCGGCATTGTTCACCAGGATATCAATCGTGCCCATTTCTTCGATGATTCGAGCCAGCACATCATCGCAAGCCTCCATCTCGGCGAGGTCAGCAGAGAATGATTTGACCACTCCGTCGTCCTCTTCGATCTCCCTCACGGTATCGGCCAGTTTGCTTTCATCACGTGCCACGATGGCCACCCGGGCACCGGCGCGGGCCATCATCACAGCCGTGGCGTGACCAATCCCCGAAGACCCCCCGGTGACCACGACGACCTTACCACTGACATGGCCTCGCAGACTGCGGTCAATGAACAGGTCGGGATCCAGGTGCCTTTCCCAGTAGTCCCAGAGCCGCCAGGCATAATCATCCAGGCGCGGCACCTTGATGCCCGTGCCCTTCAGCAGCTTTTGCGTTTCCCGGCAATCGAATTTCGTTGGGTAGTTGATGAACTTCAGAACGTCGGGCGGCATGCCGAGATTGCCCAGCACTTCGCGATAAATCCGGCGCACAGGCGGCAGCATCATCATCCCCTGCTTGACGACGCCGGGAACATAGTTGAACAGGCGTGCGTCCACCCGCATGCTCATTTGCGGCGCATGTGCCGCTTCGGCGAACAGGTTCAGAACCCGGCCGATCCGCATCGGCCTGGGATCCGTCAGGTGGAAACACTTGCCATCCTGCCGCGGCAGATGGGCGATGTGGTCCATCGCCTTGACAACATAGTCCACCGGGACCATGTTCAGGCGGCCGCCTTCAAGGCCAACCGTGGGCATCCAGGCCGGCATGGCCCGTCGCATTTTCTGAATCAGCTTGAAGAAGTAGTAGGGTCCGTCGATCTTGTCGATTTCACCGGTTTGCGAGTCTCCCACAACAATGGCGGGACGGTAAATGCGCCAGGGAATCCTGCATTTTTCACGCACCAGCCCTTCGGAATCGTGCTTCGTCCGGAAATAGGGATTGTCGAGGCCGATGGCTTCCTCGAACATGTCCTCGGTAAAGGTTCCGGGATACAGTCCCGCGGCTGCGATGGAACTGACATGATGAAAACGCTTCGCCTGGATGGCTTCAGCAAACCGCACCGTATTGCGCGTACCATCCATATTGGCCGCCTCCTGGGAAGCGGCATCAGCCTTGAGGTCGTAGATTGCAGCCAGGTGGAAGACGTGATCGATCTTCCCTTCCAGTTTTTTGCGTTGCGCAGGCGGTATGCCCAGCAAGGGCCGGGTCAGGTCACCCCTGACAGCGATGACACGTTTTGAAGCCTTCCCCCAGCGCGCCCTGAGCAAATCCAGCTTTTCCTCTGAACCCTTTCGAACCAGAACATAGATTTTGCCCCTGCGCTTGAGCAATAGCCGGATAAGGTTGTGTCCGATAAAACCGGTTCCGCCCGTAACGAAGTAACTCATGTCATTGCACTCCAGAATGATGTACAGCCGCTGAAATGTTACGATCATATCAGAACCGCCAACGAAACAAGGCTGCGCAGATCAAGCAGGAGAACGATACAAAATGAGCACCGGAAATGAATTATTCGAACAGGCCGCGCTGGCGGTCAAATCCCTGCCGGAAAGGCCTGACGACACTACCATGTTGCAGTTGTATGCCCTCTTCAAGCAAGGTTCAGCCGGTGACGTGGAAGGCGAAAAGCCCGGATTTTTCGATTTTGTAGGCGCTGCCAAGTATGAAGCCTGGGAAAAACTGAAGGGCAGCAACCAGGAGGATGCCCGGGCACAGTACATCGAACTGGTCCGGAAACTTGGCGGTAACGTCTGAACCGCCAGGAACAATCGAATCATGGCGCGCCGCGACACCCGGGAGTTGATACTCAGTACCAGCCTGGACCTGTTTAACCGCTTTGGCGAGCCCAATGTGACAACCAACCATATCGCCGACGAAGCCGATATCAGTCCTGGAAATCTCTATTATCATTTCCACAGCAAAGACGACATTGTCCTCGAGCTGTTCAAACGCTTCCTGGCCCGCTTTCAGCCACTGGTCGGTATCGCGGAAGATACCCTCACCCAGGCCGAAGACCTCTGGCTCCAGTTGCATCTGAGCTTTGAAGTCAAAGGTGAATTCCGTTTCCTGTATCGAAATCTTTCGGACCTCACCGGCCGCATTCCGGACCTTGACCGCGCCATGCGCGGCCTGCTCGCGCGGGAGAGGCAGTCGGCATGGAACTCGCTCAAGGGTCTGGAACTCACCGGGGTTCTGGAGATAGATGACGTGCAGAAAGAGATGCTGACAGACAGCATCCTGCTGGCCCTGACTTACTGGATCCCCTTCGCGGAATTGTTCGAACCGGGCGGACTGGACAACAGCCAGGCCCAGACCCGTGCTATCGCCCGCGTGCTGCTCAGCGTCACCCCCCATTTTCGCGAACCGGAAAGAAGCCAGTTCAACGCGATCGCTTGCCACTACCTGGCAGATTCAGAATAAAAAAAGGCCGGCGAGGTGCCGGCCTAAAAGAGGGATATCAGGGAGTCCTGATAGTCGCTGGCCCGCTCAATGTGAGCGGCCCGGGACAGGGTCAGAAGCTCAAGCGGCCTTGGGGGCTTCCTTGGCGGGAACTGCCTTGGCGGCTACCGGCTTCTTCACTGCGGCTTTTTTAACCGCGGCTTTCTTTACTGCAGCCTTCTTCACCACCGCTTTTTTAGCGACGGGTTTCTTGGCTACGGGCTTTTTGACCACAGCTTTCTTGGCGACAGGCTTTTTAGCTACAGCTTTCCTGGGCGCGGCCTTTTTCGCTGCCGGCTTTTTGACTGCTGCGGGCTTGCCCTTGTTCAATTTTTTGTCGAGGGCTGCAACTTTGCGCGACAAATCCTGCACGCGCCTGGTCAGACCATTGACGTCATCACGGGTCGGAATGCCCAGACGTCCAAGCACACGGCCTACGCGATCATCAAAGATATTTTCCAGCTTGTCCCAGTTGTCATTCGCCTGCTTGCGAACAGAACCTGCCTGGCCGCGCACGCCATCAAAACGGTTTTCGAAATCGCCACTGATATCCTTTACGCGGGTTTCAACTTCCCCACGAAAGTCCTTCACACGATTTTCAACTTCACCGCGAATACCTTTGACTCGTGATTCCAGGTCGCCGCGAATACCATCAAACGCGCCTTCCACGTCCTTACGGGTCCGTTTTTCCAGCTTGCTGCCTTCTTTGACCAACTTGTCGAAGAACTTGTTGCCTTCGTCGATAATCTTCTCGCCTTCCTGCTGGGCAACACTGAATGCGCCCAGACCAGCCAGCCAGATTTCACGGGCTGAATCGGCAACAGGATTTTCCGCCTTGCGGGCAACCGTCTTACGTTGTACTTTCTTCTTTAGTTTCTTCGTAGCCATAACATGCTCCTGATTAAGTGTTTTACTAATTGTCGGGACCATTGTAGAAACCTGAATTAGAGTAATCACACTAATATGAACAACTGGAATGAGTTCCCCCACGACAACGAGGCTTTTTCTTTCCCGGGCAAGAAACTGAAAGACGCCTGGGCTGATCTTCATCTGGGCGACCGCGAGACATTTCCCGTCGAGAAGGCGTTACAGGATGCCTGGCGCTGTTTCCACGAGGGCGACTTTCAGCAGGCTGTTGAACGGGCCGATGCTTTCGGACTGGAAGGACACGGAGTAGCGAACAAGGCCACCGGAATTTACGCAACTTACCTGGAAGACAGGCCAAAGCACCAGATCGAATGCTTCAAATCGGCCATCACCAGGGCCGAACAGGCCATCAAGGCATTTCCGGAAGATGCCAACAGTCACTATTTTCATGCGTTTAACCTTGGCCGGTACAGTCAGAGCATATCCGTGGTGAAAGCCCTCAAACAGGGCATCGGAGGCAAAATACAGAAGAGCCTTGACCGGGCACTGGAACTACAGCCCGACCACGCTGAAGCACATACCGCCATGGGCATGTATCATGCCGAGATCATCGACAAAGTAGGCAAGCTGATCGGGGGTATGACCTATGGCGCCAGCGAGTCGCGCGCCATCGAACATTTTGAAGCGGCATTGAGCCTGACACCCCTCTCACCCATCGCAAACATCGAGTTCGGCAACGGTCTTTACCTGCTTTATGGAGACAAAAAGCTGGACCAGGTAACTGATTTATATATCAAAGCTTCAGAAATGGACCCCCGGGACGCCATGGAAAAACTGGACGTAGAGTCCGCATTGGCAGAACTGGAATAGTCCAGAAGGTTGCAGCTAACCCTTTACAAAACACGTGAATTATCATAGTGTTATTTTTGATTCTGACAGGGAAGTATCATGATCAGCGAGAAAAACACGCTTATAGGGCATCTCGTGGAAACCAACGGGTCGGATTTCGTCGCCCAGTTGATTTCAGAAGATGAAGGTTTTGTTCCGCAAGTTACCATCGATAGTATCGAAGTCAGGATAGGCCAGATCGGCTCTTACCTGATGGTTCGGCAGTCCGGTGTTTACGTGCTCGTCATCGTCGAGAGCATGTGGCAGGAAGTTGAACCCGGCGGTGAATTGACCCGGATGATTCGCGTCAATCCACTGGGGGAAATCTCCGCCAAAGGTGGATTCAACCGCGGCGTCGCGCACTTTCCCACTACGGGAGCAGAGCTGCACCTGGTTGGGGCTTCTACGCTGGAGGTGCTGTTCTCGAAATACAGCGCAGCTGATTTCAAGGTCGGCAAGCTGAGTTCTTTCGATTCAGTGGACGTCTACATTGATCCCGATGCATTTTTTGGGCGTCATGCCGCGATACTTGGGCAATCGGGTTCTGGTAAGTCCTGGTCCGTCACCAGCTTCATCCAGTCCACGCTTAAAGCGATGCCTAACGCACATATCATCGTGCTTGATCTGCACGGCGAATATGGAACAAAGGACTGGGATCCCAGCACCACCCCCCCCTTTCCCGCGGACAAAGTGCGTTGCATCAAGGCGAGCGACCTGGAAATCCCCTACTGGCTGCTGACCTATGAAGAACTGATTGAACTGTTGATCGACGATGATGATCCGAATGCTTCAGTTCAGATCGCATTTCTGCGCGGTGTCCTGCTCGAATTGAAGCGGGAAGCCAATGAGCATCTCAACATCGGTCATATTACCGTCGATTCACCGATTTACTTTGCGCTGGATGACCTGGTCAGCCGCTTCAAGTTCGCCAATGAAACAACCGCGGATTTCGGCAAGTCCAAGACCGCGCTGACCGGCAAGTTCGACCAGTTACTGGTCAAATTGCAGAGCCGATTGAACGATACACGTTATGATTTTTTGCTCCGGCCCCAAAAAAGGACTTCTTCTGACTCACTGGCGGGCCTGTTACGGGATTTCGTCGGCCTGGGTGATCCCGATGCCAAGGTCACCGTCCTTGACCTGAGTTCCATCCCATTTGACGTGCACCCGACGGTCACAGCCCAGATCGGCCGCCTGGCCTTCGAATTCAATTACTGGAACCCGAGATGCCGGGAATTCCCTCTGTTCCTGATCGCGGAAGAGGCGCACGCTTATATTCCACGCGCGCACGTGGGTGGACACCAGGGAACCCGCCGCAGTTTCGAACGGATCGCCAAGGCCGGTCGTAAGTATGCGGTGGGATTGTGCGTCGTCAGCCAGCGGCCCAACGAGCTGTCGGAAACGGTCTTGTCACAATGCAGCACCTTCGTATGCCTGCGGATCACTAACCCGGACGATCAGGAATACGTCCGGGCACTGGTCCCCGACGCGGCCCGGGGCATCCTGGAGGCGTTGACCTCACTCGCCCAGGGTGAAGCCATCGCAACCGGCGAAGGTGTGCCCATGCCGGTGCGTTTCCGCGTCACCATGCCCGATCCACCACCCAATGCCCAGGACATCGAGTATGCGGGCATGTGGTCGAGAGGACCCAAGGAGACGGACGTCGAGCAAATCGTGGATAGCTGGAGACGCCAGCGGCGCTAGGAATCCATCGCGATTACCGCGTGAGCAGTTGTTCAGCCAGCTGTGGTGATTCCGGCAAATCGACCGGGATCATCATGCTCAGGTAGACCAGCTTGTCGAATTCCGGCCTGAACCGCTCAATGATATCGTGTGGCTCAGGAACCAGCTTGCGGTCCGTAATGACACCGAAGAATACCTGGCCGTCATAGCTCAGGATACTGATCCCCATGCCGATACTGCCGTTCTGGGGCACCCAGAACATCATGTCTTTGACCCGCTCACCCGCCAGATAAAGGGGTTGTTGCGGACCGGGCACATTGGTCAGGACAGTGGTGGCCTTTTCGCTGAGAATTTCCAGGGCCGGTTTTTGCAAGGCTGAAGGGCCCATGCCCAGGGCGGCCAATAAACCAAACGCAACGGTTGCCTGCCTGCCGGATTTGAGTTCGTTCATGCGCTCATGCACAACCCTGACCCGCTGCAAGGGATTGCGTTCCCCCACTGGCAGGCTGAGAAACACCAGGCCGAAATGATTACCCAGTTCTTTCGCGTGCTCGAGGGGCCTCAGGTTGACCGGCACGGTAGCCCGGATTTCAGTGTGTGTGTCGGGATTCTGACCTTTCTCCACCAGGTAGCTGTTCAGCGAACCGGTCACCGTGGCAATCAGCAGATCGTTGACCGTGCACCCCAGCAGCTTGCTCAGCGCCTTCACTTCGGCGAGTGGCAATGGCTCAGCCCATGCCACACGCTTTCGCGCGCCCAGGCGGCCTTTGAACAGGGTCTTGGGGTCTTCCGGCAAACTCAGCGAATGAACCAGTTCCCTGGCCAGACCTGAAGCTTCATCGACCAGCCATGCGGCCCGGTCCCGGTCATTGATAGCCCGGACCCCTTCGTTGAGCAATTTCTGAGACCAGTGCAGCGCCTGGCCCAAACCCTCGCGGGCAGGCTCCATCATCCGCCTGAAAACGGAAGATTGAGCGATCTGTTCTTTTCGCCACCGCACGGGGTCACGGGCGACACGCGGCGGTTCAGGCGATTGATCGGTCAGGGAGAAAAACACCTGGACCAGGGCTATGCCGTCCGCGTAACAATGGTGTATCCGCTGGACGATCACCGGACCGCCGATGTAATTCTCAATGTAATGAAATTGCCAGAGCGGCCGCGACGGGTCCAGGGCGGTACTGGCCAGGTCACTGACAAATTCTTCCAACTCGTACTTATCCGCCTTTCCAGGCAGCGCCACACGGCGCACATGGGCGTGAATCTCAAAATCCTCATCAGTCACCCAGTAGGCCCCACGCGGGCTGTCTACGGCTTTCTGACGGAATCGCCTGAATGCGAGCCAGCGCGTTTCGATCGTCTCGAGCAGACGCTCGTAAGGAATGTGATTGGCGAGCGTCACCACACCCGTGATCATCATCAGGTTGGTGGGCTGCTCCATCCTCAGCCAGGCCGTATCGACCTTGGCAATGGGCTCTTTTTTAACGGGACCGGGCATGACTGATCAGACCACTGCCTGTGCCGTACTCTTGAGACGCCGCTTTTTTTTGGCCTTGTCTGAACGCTGCTCCCTCAGGTGTTCGAGGTAACCGTCCTTGACGCCTGTAACGTATTCACCTGAGAAACAGGACGTATCGAATTGCCGGATCAGTTCGTTACCTTCACGGCAAGCCGTTATGAGATCCGGCAAATCCTGGTAAATCAACCAGTCGGCGCCGAGCTCTTCCTGGATTTCCTGCTCATTGCGGCCTGCCGCGATAAGCTCTTCAGGCGCCGGCATGTCAATCCCATAGATATTCGGGTACCGAACGGGCGGAGACGCCGACGCAAAATACACTTTACGGGCGCCTGCCTCACGGGCCATCTGGATGATCTTTTTGGAAGTCGTTCCGCGCACAATGGAGTCATCGACGATCAGTACGTTCTTCTTACGGAATTCCAGGTCGATGGCATTGAGTTTCTGGCGCACCGATTTCTTCCGCAGTTTCTGCCCCGGCATGATAAACGTTCTGCCGATATAGCGGTTCTTGATGAAGCCTTCGCGATACTTCACGTTGAGGTCATAAGCCAGCGGCAAAGCGGCTGTGCGACTGGTGTCAGGAACCGGAATCACCACGTCGATATCGTGGTCAGGGCGTTCACGAATAATTTTGCGCGCCAGGGCCTGGCCCATGCGCAGACGGGCTTTGTACACCGATATGTCATCGACCAGGGAATCAGGGCGGGCAAAGTAAACGTATTCGAAAATGCACGGCGTCAACTCTTTCCGGCTGTCACTTACGTGCGAGTAAAGCTCACCTTCAAGGCTGATAAAAACGGATTCACCGGGCCGCAGGTCCCTGAGCAGGGTAAAGCCCAGGACATCCAGGGCCACACTTTCCGAGGCAATCGCATACTCCTTGCCCTTTTTTCCTTCACGGTAGCCCAGCACCATCGGACGAATTCCAAAAGGATCGCGAAACCCCAGCACGCCATGCCCACAGATCAGCGCAATCGCGGAATAGGCGCCCTCACAGCGCTGGTATACCCGGTCGACGGCCGTGAAAATATGCTCGGCCTCGAGCCGGAGGGGGGTCTGCTTCTGCAACTCATGTGCCAGAACATTGAGTAACAGCTCAGAATCCGACCGGGTATTGAGATGCCGGCGGTCGCTGTCAAAAAGTTCCTGGGTCAGTTCCCGTGTGTTGGTCAGGTTGCCGTTGTGCCCCAGGGCAATGCCATACGGGGAGTTGACATAAAAAGGCTGCGATTCAGAGGAATCATCACGACCCGCGGTCGGGTAACGCACATGCCCGATACCGACGCGACCGGTCAGGTCAGCCATCTGTTCCGGTGCAAAAACATCCCGCACCAGCCCGCTGCCCTTGTGAAGTTTGATCTGGTAACCGTCGAGGGTCGCAATTCCGGCGGCATCCTGACCCCGGTGCTGGAGAATGGTCAGCGCGTCATACAGGGCCGGTGCGACCGCACCCTGCCCTGCAATACCTATGATTCCACACATCTTGCATACCCCTGTAGAAGTTGCGACTTCTGTGTCGCGCCGGATTTTACCAAATCCGGAGTAAGCCTGTTCAACAACGCGACTTCGGTTTCCGAATCTTCCCCGGAGGCCTCGTCTTCGGAGTCAGGTTCGTCCCCTGTCTCCGGTTCAAAATCAAGGTGCTCAACCACGGACTCAGGCAGATAGCCCGCTGCCCAGGTGACCAGCGGCAGCATGCGCTGGATGGTCTGCGATTCTTTCCACCAGGGATCACCCGGGATCGGGGTAAAGCCGCAGACCAGCAGAACCGTTACCATCAGAACCAGGCCGCGCGCGGCTCCAAAAACGCCGCCCAGAAGGCGGTCCGTTCCACTCAGGCCTGTGGTCTCGACCAGGCGCCCCAAAAGATAGTTGATCAGGCCGCCAACCAGCAAAACAGCGATAAACAGGCCGGAAAAACCCATGGCAGTGCGCGCAGAAGGCAAGGTCACCGCTTCTTCCATCAAGCTGGCGACATCCCCCGCAAAGTGGTACGCCACCAGGAAAGCCGCAGCCCAGACCAGCAATGAAAAAACTTCTTTAATGAAGCCGCGCAAAGCACCTACGACAACCGAAATGACAATGACGGCCAGGATCGCGTAGTCAGGCCAGTCCACTAGTCGGCACTCATGACCACGCCGTCTATCGCCAGTCGTTCACTGATCAACGTGTCCGCCTGCAGCGCCTCCTGCCGTTCCAGAAAGGGTCCGACACGCACCCTGTAGATGATATTGCCGGCGCTGCTGACCTGCTCTTTGTAAGCGGTCAGAGATTCCAGCTTGAGGCGCGCCACCAGTTTATCTGCGTTGGCCGCACTGGAAAAACTTCCAACCTGCACGACCCAGCGGACCAGCGGATCGGAAGGCTTGGTCACCTGTGCCGCTTTATCTGGCTGCAGGTCTGTGACCCTCGGTTTAATGCCTTCTACCTGCACCTGCAGCTTGCTCACTACGCCGGTTGCATCGCTTTCGCTGGCATACGGCCCCACACGCACCCGGTGCAGGGTCCCTACTTCGGATTTGACCGTATCCACCATCACGTTATAACCGTAGCTGCGCAGGGTGTCCGACAGGCGTGTTGCATTGGCGGCCGCACCGAAACTGGCCACTTGCACGACGTAACGCCCTTTGTCTGACGAGGGTGTCATCACTTCCCTGGCCGGTTCGGATACGGGTCCGGATACCGGCTCTGATAAGGGCCGAGGTTCAGGTTCGGCTTCGAGCGGACTGACCTCGGGTTCCTTCTGTGAATCAAGCTCAATGGAGGCGACGGGCGGTAACGATTCCGGCTCTGTCGAGTCCGGTGACGGGGTTTCTATGGAACGTTTGGGGCTGGGTAAGGGTTTGGGCGTGGCCGATTCGGTATCTGGCCGTGGAGCTGGATTCTTGTCCCCGATGGGATAGCGTCGAGTCTCGAAATCCAACTCGGCCGGTTGGGGCGGTAACTCGATTTTTTGCGACTCGGGATGGCCCTCGTCCGGGCGGCCGCCAAGCAACATGGGTAAAACCACGACCGCCAAGGCGATCAGCACGCTGGCGCCAACCAGTCTTTGCTTAAGCGCTGTATCCATCCGTCAGATCACCCGTTAGCCCTGCCCCTCGGTGGGGATTCTAGCAGTATCAGTGCCCAAATGCCGAATTGCGTCAGTCACGGTCAAAAATGAACCAAAAACGAGTACCGCATCGTCCTTACTGCTGGCGAGCAGAGCCGCTTCCAGAGCATCCCCAACCCATTCGAATACACTCAGCTCACGATCTCCCGCGGTCTCTTCGATCTTACCGGCGAGCTCACGGCCGGACTGTCCTCTTTCACTACCCAGGCCCGCACAATACCAACCAGAAATAACCGGCTGCAATGCAGTCACCACTGAGCTTGCATCTTTATCCGCCAGCATGCCCAGTACGCATCGGCAATGTTGGATGCCTTCCGCCTCCATCGCATCCCTTACTGCCTGCGCTACCACCTTGGCTGCCAGTGGATTGTGTCCGACGTCCAGCCAGACGGCTGGATTCTGCCTCACCCGTTCGAACCGGCCATGCAATGAAACCGAAAGCAGTCCGCGCTCCAGCGCCTCCGGGGAACTGACCGCCTCTGGCACCAGTTCAAACAACGCGGCCAAAGCCGTTGCCATATTGCCCAGCTGGTGGTGGCCTGCCAGAACCGGCAATGGCACGTCCATTTCCAGATCATTCATGCGATAGCAAGCGTGCCCCTCCCGTTCTGTAACGGTGAAGTCCCTGCCCAGTTGTTTAAGGCTCGCACCTTTTTCGTCGGCCGTTTCAGGAATGCTGGCAGGCGGGTTGGAGTCACCACAAATGACCGGGCGCCCCGCACGGATAATTCCCGCTTTTTCGCGTCCGATGCTGTACAGGTTGTCGCCCAGGTACTCCTGGTGATCCAGGCCAATCGGCGTGATCACTGCGCAATCTGCGTCGAGAATATTGACGGCGTCCAGGCGGCCACCGAGACCCACCTCCATCACGGCATACTCCAGCCCCGCGCGGGCGAGGATATCAATCGCCGCCAGCGTACTGAACTCGAAGTAACTGAGGCTGAGACCATCCCGGACTTTCTCGATCCGGGCAAAGGCTTCGAGCAGGGTCTCATCACTGACCGGCTCGCCTGCCAGGCGGACCCTTTCGTTGTAGCACTCGATATGCGGGCTGGTATAACTTCCATGCCTGAACCCCAGATTTTCCAGCAAGGCGCACAGGGTTGAGACAGTCGAGCCTTTTCCATTGGTTCCGGCAACCACGAAAATCTTTTTCGCGGGCACGGGCTTTCCCATACGCTGCCAGACTTTGCTACAGCGCTGCAGACCCAGGTCGATGGCTTTAGGATGGCGGCTTTCCAGCAATTCCAGCCAGTCGGGCAGATTACCGGGTAACGAAGGAGAACCCACGATAAATCAGTGCTTCCTAAGAGGTGATGAGTTCACCGCTGACGAATTTCGGACGCTTGCCGCCGGATAACAAACGCAGCAACGCGGAAATTTCTTCACGCAACTGTCGCCGGTCAACGATCATGTCGATGGCGCCTTTTTCGAGCAGGAATTCACTGCGTTGAAACCCCTCGGGCAGTTTCTCCCGAACGGTCTGTTCGATCACGCGCGGTCCCGCAAATCCGATCAGGGCCGCGGGCTCGGCAATATTGACATCACCCAGCATGCCGAGGCTGGCGGATACACCCCCCGTTGTCGGGTGGGTCAGCACTGAGATATACGGAATCCCCTCTTCTGCCATGCGCGCCAGCACGGCACTGGTTTTCGCCATCTGCATCAGTGACAGCAGTCCTTCCTGCATCCGGGCGCCGCCGGTGGCCGCAAAACAGACCAGGGGAGCTCTCATGCGCAGACATTCCTGACCAGCACGTGCAAACTTTTCACCCACCACGGATCCCATCGAACCGCCCATGAAACCAAAGTCAAACGCACAGGCGACAGTGTCTTCGCCATTCAGCTTACCGGCCAGCGCAATCAACGCGTCTTTTTCACCGGTTTTTTTCTGCGCGGCGTTGATGCGGTCGCGGTATTTCTTGCTGTCTCGAAACTTCAACGGGTCCGTGGGTTCGATGTTGGGTGCAATTTCACGGTTCGTGCCTGGATCGAGAAACTGCTCGAGACGCGTCCGTGCACGCAACGGCATGTGGTTGTTGCATTTCGGGCAGACGGAAAGATTGCGTTCGAGTTCGGGCCGGTAAAGCACAGACGCGCAGGCGTGACACTTGGTCCAGAGCCCTTCGGGAACGTTTCTCTTGGTGCCACCTTCCGTGCGAATCCGCGAAGGCATTAATTTTTGGAACCAACTCATAAGCTGCTATTGTCCATTGCCTCGCGAATGGGTGCAAGAAAGTCTGAGGCACGTTCGCAGGCATCCCGTTCTGAATCAGCGCCGGCGAGCCGCTCGATCAACGCACTGCCAATCACCACGCCATCCGCCACGCCGGCAACTGCCGCCGCACTTTCCGGACCCTTGATACCAAAGCCAACAGCTAATGGCAGATCACAAACCGCCCTGAGATCATTGACGGGTTTCTCCAGGCTCGATTCCTCCAACCGGTTCGCCCCGGTGATTCCCTTGAAGGACACGTAATAGATATAGCCTTTGGCCTGGCGCGCAATTTTCGACATCCGATCTGCTGTGGTGGTCGGCGCGACCAGGCAAATAGGATAAATGCCGTGTGCGTCCAGTTCACCGCGCAGATGCACCATTTCTTCCGGCGGGCAGTCCACCATCAGGATTCCGTCCACACCGGACTTCTGCGCATCAGTCGCGAATTCGGCGTGCCCATAGCGTTCAATGGGGTTGAGGTAGCCCATCAGGACCACTGGCGTATCCTGGTCTGTTTCGCGAAACCCGCTGACCATCTTCAACACGCCCGAGAGACTCACGCCCCGCACGATCGCCCGCTCACTGGCCGCCTGGATGACAGGCCCATCGGCGGCCGGATCGGAAAAAGGCACGCCCAACTCGATGATGTCCGCACCCGATGCCACCAGAGAATGCATGATGCCCACCGTCCAGGCCGGATCCGGATCGCCTGCGGTCAGAAACGGTATGAGGGCTGAGCGCTTTTTCCCGGCCAGGGCCTGAAAGCGCAGATCAATTCGATGGCTCACAGTGAGATGCCCTCCAGCTCTGCCACCGTCTGAACATCCTTGTCGCCCCGTCCCGACAGGTTGATCAGCACGGTCTGGTCCGGGCGCATCTCCGCCGCCAGCTTCATACCGTAGGCCACGGCGTGACTGCTTTCCAGGGCAGGAAGAATCCCCTCCAGCCGGGTCAACTGGTGAAAAGCCTTCATGGCTTCATCATCGGTGATCCCGACATACTGCGCCCGCCCCGTGTCTTTGAGCCACGCGTGTTCCGGCCCCACACCGGGATAATCGAGGCCGGCGGAAACTGAATGCGTGTGTTGTATCTGTCCGGCATCGTCGTCCATCAGGTAAGTGCGGCATCCATGCAGGACGCCCGGCCTGCCCGCGCAAAGCGAAGCTGCATGCTCACCGGTGTGCAAGCCGTGTCCGGCTGCTTCCACGCCAAACATGCGGACCTCCCTGTCGCCGAGGAACGGGTGAAAAAGGCCCAGGGCATTGGAACCACCGCCCACACAGGCGACCAGCGCATCAGGCAGGGTATCGTGCTCGGCCAGCATTTGGCGCCGCGCCTCGCGGCCGACAATCGCGTTGAAATCGCGCACCATCAGCGGGTAAGGGTGCGCACCCGCCACGGTGCCGATGATGTAAAACGTATCATCCACGTTCGTCACCCAGTCGCGCATTGCTTCGTTCAGTGCATCCTTCAGCGTTCTGGACCCGGAAGTCACGGGTCGTACTTCAGCCCCCAGCAACTTCATCCTGAACACGTTGATGGCCTGGCGGTGAATATCGACTTCACCCATATACACCACGCAGGACTTACCCAGCCGCGCAGCTACCGTCGCCGAAGCCACCCCGTGCTGGCCGGCGCCGGTTTCCGCGATAATCCGCGATTTACCCATGTAATCAGCCAGCAGAGCCTGTCCCACCGTGTTGTTGATCTTGTGCGCACCGGTATGGTTGAGATCTTCCCGTTTAAGCAGAATCCGGGCGCCACCGGCAACCTCGGTCAACCGTTGTGCAAAATAGATCGGTGACGGGCGGCCCACGTAGTGCGCAAGGTCTGCATCCAGTCGCGCCATGAACTCCTCATCCTCGCGCCACCGGAAATAAGCTTCTTTCAGTTCCTCGTGGGCGTGGATCAATGTCTCCGAAACATAGGTGCCCCCATACGGTCCAAAATGTCCCTGTTCATCCGGTTCAAACGACTGCCTTGCGGCCAAATCAGTTTCAATACTCACGCTTTGCCTCTTTGATAAATGTATTCATTTTTTCCACATTCTTCAGACCGGGCGCATCCTCCACACCGCTGGATACATCCACGGCCCAGGGGTTCACCTGCTGTACAGCCCTGGCGACGTTTTCGGGTGTCAGACCACCCGCAAGCACCAGTGGACGGCACAACTCCGGAATCCCTGTCCAGTCAAAGACCTTTCCGGTCCCGCCCGCGCCACCCGGTTCATGACTGTCAAGCAACAATCCGGCGGCATCGTGAAACGCCTCGCCCATCATCGAAACATCCTGACCCGGGCCCATGCTGATCGCCTTGATGTACGGCAGGCCAAACTGCCTGCAGAAATCTGCAGATTCACTGCCATGGAACTGCAAAAGGCTCAATGGTACCTGCTCCAGTACGTGAGCCACTTTTTTTGCGTCCTGGTCCATGAACAGACCGACCCGGGACACGAAAGCTGGCACTTCCCGGACGAGTTTTTTTGCCGCCGATGAATCAACACAGCGCTTGCTGCGCACAGTGAAAACAAAACCGATCGCGTCCGCTCCTGCCTTTACAGCCGCTGCAACGTCTGCAGAACGGGTAAGACCGCAAATTTTAACGCGGGTCGTCACCGGGATGATCCCACGCCAAGCGGAAAATCCGGCGTTTTTTCCGGTAAGCCGAAGTGCTCCGGATAACGCGCACCCAGAAAGTAAAGCCCCTCCGGCGGCGCAGTCGGCGCTGCGAGCGTCCGGTCTCTTTTTTCCAGCACTTCTCTCACCCAGCCTGTTTCCTGTTCACCGTTCCCAACCTTCAGCAGACTACCGGCGATATTACGCACCATGTGATATAAAAACCCGTTCGCGGTCACCTCCAGGAAAACCCTGTTGCCCTGACGTTCAACCGATACCTCGTGGATTTCCCGCACCGCATGCCGGGCCTGGCAGGCCCCTGCCCTGAACGAAGTAAAATCATGCTCTCCCCGTAAACACTGGGCAGCCTGATGCATTTTATCAGCGTCCAGCGGCCTGCGACACCAGCTCATTTGCCGCGCGTCCAGCGCCGGGCGAACCCACCGGTTCAATATCACATAACGGTAACTTCGAGCATAAGCACTGAAACGCGCATGAAAGGACTCGTCGACTTCTTTTATCCACAAAGCACTGATACCGGCGGGCAAATTGCTGTTGATGCCCAGTATCCAGGAACGGTCCGGCCGCTTCGACCCGGTATCGAAATGCGCCACCTGGCAGAGGGCATGCACACCGGTATCGGTCCGGCCGCTGCAGGTGACCCGCACGTCATGATCAGCCACCCTGGCAAGCGCCTGTTCCAGGCAACCCTGCACGGTTGGTTCCTGACGCTGGATCTGCCAGCCCAGAAATCCGCTGCCATCATATTCGAGCCCGACGGCGTAACGCATTACATGGGCTTTAACCTGCCGGTCAGGAGACCAGCAGGTCCAGCATTTTCTTCGCTTCTTCGCGTTGAGACTCGCTGCCGTTATTGTTGACTTCTTCGAGAATCACGCGGGCCGCTTCCTTGTCGCCCATGGAAATATAGGCACGGGCCAGGTCAAGTTGAATTTCGGGATCGGAGCTTTCTTCATCCAGAACTTCGGCGTCATCAGAACCGGCCTCCGGCTTCCTGACCTTTGGCTCTTTCGGGGTCGCTGCCTCATCCGGTTCTTCTGCGTCTTTCCCGGGCCCGCTGTCTTCCGGTTCTTCCAGAACACGCAGGACTTCTTCTGCTTCGTCCTTGATCTCCCGGATCCGCTCTTCTTCAATAGCCGTGTCCGGAACGTATTCATCTGCTCCACCACGCCTGCTGAATAACCAGCCGACTACTGCCGCCGCGAGCACCAGAAGACCAATCAACCACGTCGTAAACTGGCTGTACCAGGGCTTCTCAACCGGCTGACTGGCTGCCTGGGCGGCACGTTGCTGGCGAAGCCGTTCTTCCATGCTGGCCAGGTCAGCATCTTCCACACTGGCCGTTTCAGATTCTGCCAGTTGTGTTTCGAGTTCCTTGATCCGCTCTTCCAGGTACTCGTTTTGTTGTTGCTGGGTAATCAGTTCCTCTTCCGTACGGGCCAGGTTTTCCCGCAAGGACTCTGTTGCGACCGATACATCGGCAAGCTCTTGCTCAGATTCTTCGAAACCGTATGCGCTGTCCAGCTCGCTTTCTGCAGACGGTGGCACCAGTTCGAGCTGGTCCTGCATCGCCATGTCCGCCGATTCTTCTGGCGCCGGTTCTGCTTCTGCTTCTGGCGCGGCCTCAGCGACTGCATCTTCCGTGTCGGCCACAGCGGCTTCGGCTTCGGCTTCGGCTTCGATCTCGGCTTCGATCCCGGCTTCGGCTTCGATCTCAGCCTCATCAGCTGCCGCCGGCTCATAAGAAGCAGTGTCTTCAGCCAGTAAAGGCGTTGAAGGGCTCGCTACCGTATCGCTTGCAGTCCTGCCTTTGAACTGCTCCTCCTGTTCAGTGACTTCGCTGATGGCAACTGCGGTAGAGATATCACGAACGTCCTCAGCGCGCGGCATGCGCAAAATGGCGCCGCGTTTGAGCAGGTTGATATTTCCTTTTAAAAACGCCTGGGGGTTTTCGCGCTGGATGGCGATCATCACCTTGTTGAGGTCAAGACCCGTGCCCTGGGACCAGTTTTTGGAGATCTCCCACAAGGTTTCACCGTTACCCACTGGACCGTATTCACCCGGGGCCGGCGTCCTTTGTGTTGTCGCGCTGGAAGCAGGCTGTGACTGCTGCGCGGCAGGCGGCTCCGTTGCCGGTGCGGTGGCTGGTGGTGCATCCACCGGTGCCGGCTCAGCAACCGGGGGTGGCTCAGTTCGCAGATCAACGCGTGGTATCGGCGCCTGTGCCGCGTGGGTCGGAGGATCCAGGAACACTGTATATTCGCGCAACAGGCGGCCACTGGCGTAGTTCACTTCGACGATCAACCGCACAACCGGATTGCCAACGGGCAGATTGCTGGTTCCCAGCAGGTAAGGATCACCTTCCAGGTCTTCGACGCTGAATCGGATGGGAACCGGGATATCATCGCGGCTCGCGCCGATCAGTTCATAATCGCTGGCCGAAGCCAGTTGGGCCGTTACTGCCGCCAGATCATCGGTCTCCCGCGTGATCAGGTCGATTTTTAGCTGCAACGGCTGATTCAGATAAGACTCTACCTTGACGTCGCCCAGCCCAAGTGACCAGGCCGAAGAACTGAAAGTGAGTGAGGCCGCTGCGAGAAACGCTGCGGTACTGATACTGTTTGTGGTCTTCATGAGTCCCTCCGTCATTCCCTGACGTTCAGAAGAACAGGTTTATGATTGTGCCTTCAGGCAGAGTTTACGTTTGCTTGGTCGTTGTTTCCACTGGAATTCCTTTTTTCTTCAAGAAAATCCATAATCTGAATTGCGTTCAAAGCTGCACCTTTGCGGATATTGTCGGCCACAACCCACATGTCGACGCCCTTCGGGTGACTGATATCACGCCGCAGGCGACTCACGAATACAGGGTCTTTCCCTGCAGCATGAGTCACGGCGGTGGCATGAATCATGTCTTCGCCCTCGACCAGTTCCACACCGGGCGCCTGTTCCAGCAACTCACGGACCTGGTCCATTCCGATGTCTTCGCGCGTTTCGAAATGCACCGCCTCGGAATGTCCAAAAAACACCGGCACCCGAACGGCAGTCGCATTCACCAGGATGTCGGGATCAGAAAAAATCTTCTGGGTTTCCCAGACCATTTTCATTTCTTCACGTGAGTAACCGTTTTCCTGCATCTGGTCGATTTGCGGCAACACGTTGAAGGCAATGGGCTGGGCGAACTTGCTTACTTCCGGCTCTTTGAGATTCAGCCTGGCGGCAGTCTGCATCGCCAGTTCATGCATGCCCTGCCGGCCGGCTCCGGAAACCGACTGGTAAGTGGCGACGTTGATTCGCGCAATGCCTGCGGCCCGGTGAATCGGCGCGAGCGCAACCACCATCTGAATGGTGGAGCAGTTCGGATTGGCAATGATGGCGCCGCCAGTGATGCCATCCAATGCCTCCGGATTAACTTCGGGCACGACCAGGGGAATATCATCGTCGTAGCGAAACGCAGACGTGTTGTCGATCACTATGGCGCCGGCTTCCACGGCCCGTGGTGCGTGTTCCTCGCTGACCGATCCACCCGCTGAAAACAAGGCGTAATCCGTACCGGTGAAGTCAAAAGTGGCGAGATCATCAACCGTCAACTGTACATTCCCAAAATCGACGTCCTGGCCCAATGAGCGCTCGCTCGCCAACGCCGTCACGTGGTCCTCACGGAATCCGCGCTCCGCCAGGATAGAGAGCATGACTTCACCCACGGCACCCGTGGCTCCGACTACCGCTATTACTGGTTTCTTACTCATCAACTAGTTTCCCATTTGTGCCCGATGCAGGAGCACATGATCCATTAATACAAGCGCCATCATGGCTTCCACGATGGGCGTAGCCCTGATCCCAACGCAGGGATCATGCCGTCCCTTGGTCACAATCTCAACCTCGTTGCCATCGACATCCAGGCCGCGGCAAGGAATTCTCAGGCTGGAGGTAGGCTTGAACGCCGTGCTGACCACAATATCCTGGCCGCTGGATATTCCACCCAGGATTCCGCCCGCATGATTGCTGAGGAAGCCTTCCTGTGTCATTTCGTCGCGATGTTGTGTTCCATTCTGGGCCACGCAATCGAATCCGGCGCCTACCTCTACTCCCTTGGCTGCATTGATGCTCATCATGGCGCTGGCCAGTTCGGCATCCAGCTTGCCATAGATGGGGGCGCCCAATCCGGCCGGTACATTGCGGGCAATCACATTGACCCGGGCCCCGACCGAATCACCCGATTTGCGCAAGGCATCCATGTAGGATTCCAGCTCAGGTACTTTTGACGGGTCAGGGCAAAAAAATGGATTTTCGTCAACGGTGCTCCATTCCCTGACCTCATCCGTGCGAATCGGGCCCAACTGGGCCAGCCAACCTTGTATTTCCACGGACAGGTTTTCTCTAAGCCATTTTCGCGCGATCGCACCAGCGGCCACTCGCACAGTCGTTTCGCGTGCGGAAGACCGCCCGCCTCCGCGGTAATCCCGAAATCCATATTTCTTCCAGTACGTATAGTCAGCATGTCCCGGACGGAACTGCCGCTTGATGTTTTCATAGTCCTTTGACCGGGCATCCGTGTTTTCTATCAACAGCGCAATCGGTGTGCCGGTCGTGCGGTTTTCGAAGACACCGGAGAGGATCTGTACATCTTCTTTTTCACGCCGTTGAGAAGTATGCCGGCTCTTGCCGCTCGCGCGCCTGAGCACTTCCTCGCGAATTTCAGCCGCATCTATTTCCAGGCCGGGCGGACACCCGTCGATGAGACAGCCAATCGCCGGTCCGTGACTCTCACCAAAGGTACTGATTCTCAGCACGTGGCCAAAACTGTTATATGACATTGCTTCTGTTCCTGATCAAGCCAGCCACTTCCTGCGCGGCTGCTTGCAATTGTTCTTTCGTCAAGACGAAAACGCCTGACCCGCCGTGAACGAACTCCAGCCAGACGAAAGGCATGGATGGCAAAACATCGGCCAGGTGGCTCTCACTTTCGCCCACTTCGCATACAAGCACGCCATCCTCGCTCAGAAAGCGGGGCGCGTCCAGCAGGATCGACAAAACGGCGTCCAGTCCGTCAGCGCCTGAAGCCAGCCCCAGTCCGGGTTCCGAACGGTACTCGGGTGGCAGACCGGCAACAGAGCACGACGGCACATAAGGGGGATTGGAAACGATCAGATCGTATCTGGACGATGGAACCGAGGCGAACAGGTCCGATAGCAGCAGTTTCACGCGACCCTCCAGGCCGAAGCGCCGCACGTTTCGTTGCGCTACTTCCAGTGCTCCGGGACTGATATCTGCCGCATCAACTCGCGCAGCGGGAAGGTTCAATGCCGTTGCAATGGCAATGCAGGCACTGCCGGTGCACATATCCAGTACCCGGTGGACGCCGTCCGGCTGCACCCAGGGCCGGAACTGATCCAGCACCAACTCCGCCAGCGGTGACCGGGGCACCAGCACCTGCTCGTTGACTTCGAACTCCAGACCCGCGAACCATGCCGAACCCAGCAAGTAAGCCAGCGGCGCCCTGCCCTCGCAGCGCGCCCGGGCCAGTTCCCAGGCCCGGTCCTGTTCCGGCTGTTGCAATTCCATTCCCCAGTCAGTAAAACTACCATCGAGCGGCGCCCCGGCAACGTGAAGCACCAGCCAGGCCGCCTCATCCCTGGCGTTGTCAGTTCCGTGCCCAAAGCACAGACCGGCGTCGTCCAGCCGGGTGGCGATGCGCTCTATTAACTCCGCAATTATCATGTGCCGCAGTATAATGGGACGGTGATGAAAAAGAATTCAAAAAATCCGCAGGCACGACTGATCTTGCTTGCCATCCTGGTGGGCGCGATCAGCACAGTTGCCGGCATTTCCTTCTGGAAAGTCATGCAGGGCCCTCCGCAGGCCTCCAGCACCAGCCTCCTGTTGCTGCCTGAGCCGCGCGTCATCGCGGATTTTTCGCTGGTGGATGATGAAGGCCGGCCTTTCTCGCTTGAAAATCTGCAGGGTCACTGGTCCGTGCTTTTTTTCGGATTTACGCACTGCCCGGATGTGTGTCCCAGTGCCCTGTATGACCTGGCGCAGATTCGCAAGTCACTGGCACAGGATCATCCTGAATCAGCCCGTGACCTGCAGGTGTTGTTCGTTTCCGTCGATCCCGAGCGCGACACACCCGAGAAACTGAATCAGTATGTCGATTATTTTGACCCCAGTTTCATTGGTGTCACCGGACCCGAGGCCCAGTTGGCGCCGCTGACCCTGCAACTGGGAATTGCCTACCGGATTGAAGATCATGAGCCAGGCAGCCAGCAATACACGGTCGACCACTCGGCCAGTTTCCTCCTGATGAATCCCGACGGAAAGTTGCATGGCGTCTTTCCGGCGCCCCATCAAACTGAGAAAATGGCAGCTGAGATTGCCGCGGTGATTGACTGATGGGATGGATTGAGAAACTGCTGTCGGGCATCCAGTACCTGTTGCCCCACCACCTTTTGTCACGAATCGTCTACGCGTTCATGCGAATTCGCCTGGCGCCAGTGAAAAACACGCAAATTACATTGATCGGCAGTATTATTGGAGTCGCATGGGAAGAAGCGAAAATCGAGAATATTTCCGAGTTTGAGACATTCAATGCGTTTTTTACACGCGAACTCAAACCCGAAACCCGGGAAATCGACCCCGATCCGCTGGCCCTGGTCAGCCCCAGTGACGGAAAGATAAGCCAGAGCGGCCGAATCACCAACGACCGTATCCTGCAGGCCAAGGGGCAGCACTTCTCGGTTCGCTCATTGCTGGCCAACGATCCGGCCAGCGCCGAATTCCTCAATGGTTTTTATACAACGGTCTATCTTTCACCGAAAGACTACCACCGTGTGCACATGCCCTTCGACGGCAAATTACAGCGCATGATCCACGTACCAGGCCGCCTGTTCAGTGTTGCTCCCTACACGGTTCGGCAGGTCCCCAACCTGTTTGCCCGCAATGAGCGGGTTGTCAGCGTGTTCGAAACCACGCACGGCACCATGGCGCTGGTCCTGGTCGGCGCCATGCTGGTTTCGAGCATGGAAACCGTCTGGTCAGGCGTTGTCACACCGCCTCGTGGCAAAAAAATCGCGCGCGGCGACTGGAGCCGACGAAATATCCAACTGGCGAGGGGTGATGAAATGGGCCGCTTCAATATGGGCTCCACCGTCATCCTGCTGCTGCCGCCCGGCGCTGTTTCGTCCATGGAACATTACGAGCCCGGTGATGACGTCGTTATGGGGCAGAAACTGGCACGTCTTCGCTAGGCCGACTTACTGCCAGCCGCACTGCCGTCCCGCATTCTGCTCGTCAAGCCACGCCTGCAACGGCGCAAAGTAATCGAGAATCGCCGTGGCGTCCATCCCGGGTGAGCCCGTCAGGGCTGCGAGCGCGTCCGGCCAGGGCTTGCTGCGGCCCATTTCCAGCATGGCGTTCAGGCGCTCACCGGCTTGATTGCTGCCATAGATTGAACAACGATGGATGGGGTCTTCATTACCAGCGATTTCACACAGCGCGCGGTGGAACTGGAACTGCAGGATCTGGGCCAGGAAATATCGGGTATACGGCGTATTGCCGGGCACGTGATACTTGGCGCCAGGATCGAATGCATCGGCGGGTCGATCACCGGGCGCGCCAACTCCCTGGTATCGTTCACGCAACTGCCACCACAGCTCGTTATAGCCGTCCGGCCCCACTTCACCGGCAAAGACTTTCCAGCGCCACTGATCGACCATCAGACCAAAAGGCAGGAAAGAGATTTTCTCAAGCGCCTGTCTCATCAGCAGGCCCAGATCACCTGACGCATCCGGCACCTCGTCCAGCAGCCCCAGTTTAGCCAGGTACTCAGGCGTGATGGAAAGCGCCAGCGTGTCGCCCACCGCCTCGTGGAAACCGTCATTGGCGCTGCTTCGATACAGGTAGGACTCACCCTTGTAGGCACGTTGATAATAGTTGTGGCCCAATTCGTGGTGAATAACTTTGAAATCTTCAGCGTTAACATCGATGCACATTTTTATGCGCAGGTCATCCTGTTCATCGATGTCCCAGGCCGAGGCATGGCAAACGACATCACGGTCCGCCGGCTTGACGAACAGGGAACGCTCCCAGAAAGTCTCCGGCAATTCCTCGAAACCCAGCGAACTGAAAAAGGCCTCTCCGGTCTTGACCATGCTGATGGCATCATAGCCTTCATCATTGAGGATGGCGGTCAGGTCATAACCCGCGGCCGTCTGCGGGGGAGCGACCAACTCGTAAATGTTTTCCCAGCTTTGCGCCCACATATTGCCCAGCAAATGCGCAGGGATCGGGCCACCGGCAGGCACAACTTCACTGCCATAGGTCTCGGCCAGGCGGGCCCTGACGTGACAATGCAAGGCTCCGTAAAGTGGGCTGACCTGCTCCCACAGCTTGTCCAGCTCACCGGGGAATTCCGCAGGATCCATGTCATAAGCAGATCGCCACATGGTGCCCAGATCGTCGAAGCCCAGTTCCCTGGCGCCTTCGT
>Ga0316193_10000184_pt1 | contig 35834 bp, 39 predicted proteins | sample MerIslsedime2_MG_FD_207735 | JGI IMG/M metagenome (GOLD analysis project Ga0316193, IMG submission 207735) | Coastal sediment microbial communities from Maine, United States - Merrow Island sediment 2 | ecosystem: Environmental > Aquatic > Marine > Coastal > Sediment | place: USA: Maine... | reverse complement strand
ACGGTTGGTTACACTGGCAAGTTACTCCCGTTATACATAAAGGACAATCCGGCCGCAGACTTTAATCCATGGCGTAAAAGCAGGCACATCACTGAACGCAGGTATCTCAAATATCAGCTATTAATCAACCAGTCCGGGGGGCGACATTTATTTGACTGTTTAATCAGTAAAATAGCTGCTATTTATCTGACTTCACTGCTATCGAGTATAAACTGGATACAGAACAATGGGCTAATTTCTTACAAAATATTTCCTTTTTTCCCCAAGGGAGAAGCGCCGTTTTCGACAGGCTTTCCGCGCTTAAGGCCAGAGAAAAACGACACAATTTTGACGTCAAACTCAGCATTGTCAGGCCAAAATCCGCTGCTATCAGTCCTGGATCTGTAGCTAAATCAGACATACGGCCGGATTTCATACCAGTTCGGAAAAGATCGTGTCGCGCACAGCCTCGACCTTTCCTATACCGGATACCCTAACGTAGCGAGGAGAATCATCCCGCGCCTCGCTCGCCAACTCGGAGTAATAACCAATCAGCGGTTCGGTCTGGTCGTGGTACACCTTCAGACGCTGACGGACAGTCGCTTCCTTATCATCATCACGCTGCACCAAAGGTTCACCGGTTGTGTCATCCCTGCCTTCCTGCTGCGGCGGATTAAACACAACATGATAGGTCCGACCAGAGGCAGGGTGCACTCTGCGGCCGCTCATTCGCCGGACAATCTCTTCATCATCCACATCGATTTCCACCACCGCATCGATGCTCACACCCTGCTCTTTCAGTGCTTCGGCCTGCGCCAGTGTGCGCGGGAAACCATCAAACAGAAATCCTCCGGAGCAATCGTCTTTGGCAATACGCTCCCTGACCAGCCCCAGGATGATTTCATCTGACACGAGTCCGCCTGCGTCCATCACCTTTTTGGCCTCAATACCCAGCGGCGTGCCTTCTGCTACCGCGGCACGCAGCATGTCACCGGTAGAAATCTGGGGAATATCGTATTTGTCCTTGATAAAGCTCGCCTGGGTTCCCTTACCGGCACCCGGACCACCGAGCAAAATGATACGCATAGTAACCTCCTGCAGACTGTCTCTTACAAATCGAGGAAGAATCCGGGGCACCCGGACCCGCTGATGCGAACATTATCCTCGGCCAGCGCTAAAGGCGATACTCAGTAGAATGTATACGGGGATGCGGACTGTTTATGATGCCTGGGCCAGCAGCTTCGACAGTGCCGTAAATTCCTCTTTTGCGGCAAAGACCTGCTCCGCGGTCTCCAGCACCTGCTCAGGCAATACTTGCAGCAGATCCAGATTATATGAAGGAAACCCGGCAGCATCAGGCAGATTATCCTTGTTCATGTGCAGAAAATCAGCCAACTGGACCAGGTGTACTAGAATGTCGTAATCGCCCCGGTAGCCTTTATTGTGATGCTCCAGCAGGGTAATCTGCAGCGGCTCGGGCATCTTCCAGGCCTGCATCAGCCAGGCACCTATGCGCGCATGCCCCAACGCCAGCATATCCTTCGCCTGACCCATTCCCAGCAACCGGTTTTCCAGGTCCGACACTGACCGACCGGGATTCGCCCGCGCCATCTTGTTGAGTAGCTGGAACTCGGGCGGGAACAGGTGTCCGAGCAGCAGAATACCAAAATCATGCAGCAGGCCACTCAGATAGCTCAACCCGGCAGGAGGACGCATGGACTCCGGCAGGATGGTAGCGAGCTTCTGCACCAGTACAGCACTGCACACCGCGTGCTCCCAGAAGTGCGTCAGGCCCAATGGCCCCTTGTCTGGAATACGAAACGATCGGCCTGCTGCCAGGCCGAGAGACAGGTTAAGCACCATGTCATAACCGAGGACGCGGGCAATCGCTTCGTGAATATTGGTAATTCGCCCCTTGTAGCCGTAATAGGACGAACTCGCGTAACGAATCACCTGGGCGGCGAGACTCGGGTCCAGCTGAACAATAGTGGCCAGCTGCTGGGCACCGGCATTGGGATCGGATTGCAATTCAAGAATACGGCGCCCCAGCTCAGGCATCGGCGGCAATTCGTAAACTTTCTGGATGCGCTTTTCCAGGGAGCGGATTTGATCTGATTCAAGTACAGTCGCCATGCGTTCGAAGCACCTGCCGGATGATGCGTATAACTCATTTCAAAGCGCATCCGTGCGGTAAACCAGAATCCGTTCAATACCTTGAACAAATTCCCGTTCTCAGCACCTGTTTATCGGCTGAATCAGGGGATCTCTTGAGGTTGGGGCGGAAGGTTTCGGGCGCGCATTAATTCAACTGGATACGCTGACCCCAGGGGACCTTGCCACGGCCTTTGACCAGCCAGAGCACCTGAAAACCGGGCTCGGCGCTGGGAAATTCGCCTTCGGCATCGGTGAAATATACCACCAGATCCGGCTTCCGCTCGGTCCGTTCCAGCCATTCGAATACCGGTGTAAAACGTGTTCCTCCACGCCCGTAGATGTTCGATGGCATACTGAACTCCTCCCAGGGCTCGAAACACCAGGGACCGTTTTTGCATAGTTCTGCATCGCAGGCATGCAGCGTAAGCCGTGCGCGCATCTGGCCCTTGATAGCATCAATTTCAGAAACAAACTCCTGCATCTCGGTATCGTTCACGGAACCGCTGGTATCGAGGATCACGACCACGTCAACCTGTGTGCTTTTCAGCGAGGGTAATATGGCATTTCCCTCACGCCGCGAGGGACGCTGATAGCTGTAGTCATCACGCGCGGCCGCTGTCATGTAACGTGCCAGCAGCATGCGCCAGGGCAGCTGTGGCTGTAACAGATGCTCGACCAGCCGTGCCATGTTGGCACCCAGTTTGCCCGCCTGCAGCGCCTGCTGGGCGGCCCCTGCCAGGCGCTGTCGCCATTGTACGGCCAGCTGCTCTCGCTCGGTTTCGCTCAACGGACGCGGTGCCGGTCCGCTTTGGTCTGATTCGGCTTCGTTGTCCCCGGAACCACCGCCTTTGTCTTCTCCATCGAGCGACTGCCCGCCGGAGGATCCCTGTGACTTGTCTTCCTGATCATAGAAGTGGTCGTCGTGGGTTTCTTCCTCCGTGTCATCGTCGATATAAGGATAGATTTCCTCAGCCATCATGTCTTCAAAGCCACTTTTCAGCAGCACACCGGGCGGCGGCTTGAGTCCCTCCTTGATCAGCAACGGGTTGATGGCAAGATCACAAGCAATATCCCAGCGCTGTTTGACACGATGCTGGCGTCGCACGAAGTGTGAGAGCGCGCAGTGCAGAGCCTCGTGCGCCAGTACATACTGGGTCTGATCAAGTGACAGCTTGCTTATGTAGTCAGGGTTGTAGTAAAGCGCGCGGACATCGGTACCAATGGTTTTACAGCGTTCCGGTTTGGTCGCATGCATGGGCAGACGCAATACCAGTGCACCCAGAAAAGGCTTGTCCAGGATCAAGCGGGTACGCGCCGCACTGAGTTTGGTTTCGATATCGTCTGACATAGTCAGTGCTCACAGCCTACATATCGAACAACATAACGTCTGCGACCGCCTTCGCCCACTTGGAAAACTGCGGCACCTGGAATAGATCCTGGCCGATAGCCCGGTGCATATCCGAGATAAGCATGACACCCATCTCGCGCTGCGGAAACGCACCCGCATAATCGATAATATGCCCATGCACTGTTTGCGCATCACCACTATCCCGCACGCGGATGGCGCGAGCGACCAATGCGGTGGCAACGGCATATTGCAGGTCAGTTTCCTTCGGAACCGGAACCGGTTCTCCACGCGTAATGGCGTCGATATCCGGAAGCTTGTCGAGATTATCAACGAAGGCATGTAACTCGATACCAGCCGCGGGACCTACACAGGCCTGCAAAGCCTCCACCAGGACCTGCATATTGTCAGCAAATTTTTGCAATGCGCGATGGGCAAATTCCCAGGAACGCGGTGAAGGGAAGGCCACCGGATTGTGCGCCGGGTCAAACTCGAACAACAACTCGGGCCGGAAGCGCAGGAATGCAATCAACCGTTCATCAATGCCGTTGGCATAGGCCCAGGCAACCCAGTCATCCACATTAACATCGAGTTCGTAGTGCGAGAATCGGTTCGCCAGTGGGGCTGGCATGCTGTAGGTCACGCCCCGATCACCCTGCCGGTTACCGGCGGCAAATATCGCCCAGCCCGCGGGCACCTCGTAGGCACCCAGTCTGCGGTCCAGTATCAACTGGTACGCTGCCGCCGAGACACTCGGCGGAACAGACGTGATTTCGTCGAGGAACAGGATGCCATTCAACCCGTGGCGCTCGACATCCGGCAGCATGGCCGGCACTGCCCATTCAACCTGTTCACCGACACGAAATGGAATACCACGCAAATCAGTGGGTTCCATTTGCGAGAGACGAATATCGATGACCGGCACCTGGTGCTTTTGTGCCACCTGAGCAACAATCTGCGACTTGCCTACGCCGGGCGGCCCCCACAGCATCACCGGCGTGTGCTGACGCAATTGCACGCTCTGAAATTCAGTCTCAAGCACTGTCAATAGCTGGGATGGTCGCATTGTTCCTCCAGAACCGGCGCAGCCAGGCTCGTCCCGTCCAAAAAACCCAATATGGTACGCAAGTCACTGGCCAATTGCATGGTGCTGCCTGGAAAACCACCAAAACACAACGGGTTAAACCGACCGGCGGCAACGCTCCGCGGAACGCCTGCACACCTCAATAATTCCTGACTCCCGCCGTTATTTTACGCATTACACCAACCATAACCCTGATACATATATGGCAGCCAACGAATCCAATATTTCTCGCCTGTTACTCTGCTCATCCGACAAGACCAAACTGCAACCGCTTAGGCAACGCCTGAATGCAGCTGGTGTCGAGGTCGATTGTGCTACAGAAGCCGACCGGGCGCGCGAACTTTTGTGGGACCGGCACTATGACGGGATAGCGCTAGACCTGTTGCTGGCCGATCGCGATGGTATTTCGTTTGCCATGGAGTTGCGGCAGGAACATCCCCTGGTTCCTATACTGGTCATCTCGACAACACAGACCAGCGATCATTCTCACGATGGGCCGGACTGGCTCTCCAGCTGTACTGACTATGCGCGTCTGGTATTCGCCCTGAAGCAAGCCGGACAGCGTTCGGCCGGGCATCCACCCTGTATATTGCACGTTGAAGACAATGACAGTCTGGCAGACCTGGTACAGAATACTATTGGCCAACAAACCACACTGTTTCGCGCCCGTTCCGCAAAAGAAGCCCAGATTGCCATGGCACTACGCAGCTACGATCTGGCGCTGGTACGAACTCAGTTGTCCCTGCTATCGACGCAGTGGAATGGCCATACGGCTTTCCAGCAACAGACCTTGTGTATCAATACCGATGCTGACAGCGATCCGTTCCTGTTAATACTGAACAGTCTGCGAAGCACCCAGTACGTGCACGAACCCGCTTACTGTTAGATACGCAACGGGGCCGGCTGTCCCGTTTCACGCCAGCGCAGGTAGTCTTCGAGTATTCGTGCGTGGTCGAATACCAGCACCGGACACTGTACCGGATCAAACAGTGCCAGGTTCTTCGCATCATCCTGCGCCGATGCTTCACCCGATGCTGTCGCTACGTACACTGCACTGACTGTATGGCCACGCGCATCGCGATCCGGGTCTGAATAACACCCCAACAGACATTCCAGGTTGATATCCAGAGATGTTTCTTCCCGCGCTTCACGAACGGCCGCCTGTTCAAGACGCTCGCCGATATCAACAAATCCACCGGGTAACGCCCAGCCATGCGGCGGATAGCGGCGTTCGATCAGCACAATTGGCCGTCCCGGATGATCGGACATTTCGATCACCACATCGACCGTCAGCAAGGGTGTGACCGGCTTTACCATTTCATATCGCGCAACTGGCGTCGCGCTTTTTTATCCGGCTTGCGTTGCGGGTGCGGGGTACCGGCTGCGGCCAGTTTATGCTGCTCACTCAGGGCTGCACGCTTCTCAATACTTTGCGCGGTTTCTTCGTACAGGCCCTGCGCAACGCTGGCCGGCCCCCGGCGTTCAGATAGCAGCAGCACATGAATCTGAAATTCGTAGCCACCCTTGCGGATTTGCAGCCTGTCACCCACACACAATGCCCGGGCGCGTTTAACGCGGACACCGTTAAGCTGAACCTTGCCGCCATCCACTGCCTGCGCAGCCAGACTGCGTGTCTTGAAAAATCTGGCAGCCCACAGCCACTTATCGATGCGTACGGACTCAGCCAATTGTTCTGGCTGCCTGAACAAGCTGCTCGACGGGAACCGCTCCGTCGAGGCGTTGCTCACCGAAAAAATAGGTTGGCGTCGCCTGGACACCCAGGTCTGCAGCCGCTTTGCGGTACTGTTGCAACCGGGTTACGACCGAGGGGTCCTGCCAGGCAGTTTCAGCCTGCTCTTTGCTCAAGCCCGCATCAAGCGCCAGACGACTCAGACAATTACGGTCACCAATATTCTTTCCTTCCGCGAAAAAAGCTTCGAAAAGGCGTTTGTGCAAACGATAGAACACATCCCGGTCAATGTACTTTGCCGCTTCGGCCAACAGCAGGGCAGACCTCGAATTAGTCGTGAAATCATGGTCGAGCAAGGGCAGATTTTCTTCTTTAGCCATTTCCCCGAGCGTGGCCATCATGCGCTGCCAGGTCTCTGACGGGTAGTCCAGTGACGCAACCGGTTCACCCTCGGGCGAGGTTTCCGGATGAATCTCCAGAAAACACCAGTTGACCTTCAGGTCGTAGTCCTCACGTAATCGGTCAAGACGCGCATCGCCTACATAACAGAAGGGACAGATGTAATCGCTGAATACAGTGACTTTCAGTTCAGACCTGGAACTCATCATATGTGCACTCTGGAACAATAACGCGTTAGATGATCCACCCATAGGGCGAAGAGCCTGAAAACATTTCAAATCACCAGGGCGCAGAGAACACGAAGCAACCCTTCTCTGCGTCCTGGCGGTTCAATACTTATGCCGGAATTTCTCTAACTGGACAGTTCGACAAGAATACTGTTCATGCGTTTCACAAATACTGCTGGATCTTCCAGCTGTCCACCTTCGCTCAGCAACGCCTCTTCGAACAACAGGTGTGACCAGTTCGAAAACCGTTCCTTGTCCTGTTCCTGTTTCATGTGGTCAACCAGCGGATGCTCGGGATTCACTTCCAGCACCGGCTTGCTGACCGGTACATTGTGCCCTGCCTGCTTCATCAATTGCTGCATGTGAACCGGCATATCCTGCTCTCCCAGCACCAGGCAGGATGGCGAGTCGGTGAGCCGGTGACTGATTCGAACATCCTGTACATCGTCTTCCAGCGTTTCTTTGATACGTTTGAGAAAATCCTTGTGTTCTCCCTCGATCTTCTCGGCGGCTTTTTCGTCTTCCTGGTCGCCTAGTTTGCCGAGATCCAGCTCACCCTTGGCCACCGAAACCAGCGCTTTGCCGTCAAATTCTGTCAGGTGTGAAACCAGCCATTCGTCCACACGGTCACTCATCAACAGCACTTCAATACCTTTCTTGCGGAATACTTCCAGGTGCGGGCTGTTCCTGGCCGCCGCAAAACTGTCTGCCGTGACATAATAGATTTTTTCCTGTCCTTCGTGCATGCGGCTGACATAATCTTCCAGCGCGACGTCCTGTTCTTCCTTATCGCTGTTCGTCGAAGCAAAGCGTAACAGTTTGGCCACGCGCTCCCTGTTGGAAAAATCTTCTGCGGGTCCTTCTTTCATCACCTGGCCGTACTGGCTCCAGAACTCCGCGTACTGCTCCGGGTCGTCCTTGGTCATACTCTCCAGGAGACCCAGCACCTTCTTGACCGAAGCTCCACGAATAGTGTCGATAAACCTGTTCTTCTGCAGGATTTCGCGCGACACATTCAGTGGCAGGTCATCAGAATCCACCAGGCCGCGTATGAAACGCAGGTACTGCGGCATCAGGTTTTCCGCATCGTCCATGATAAACACGCGGCGCACGTACAACTTGATGCCGTGCCGACGGTCACGGTCCCAAAGATCAAATGGAGCGTGTTTCGGAATATAAAGCAGGCTGGTGTACGACTGGGTCCCTTCTACCTGGTTATGGCTCCAGGTGAGTGGCTCGCCAAAATCATGCGAAACATGTTTGTAGAATTCCTTGTACTCATCGTCTGAAATGTCGCGCTTGGGGCGCTTCCAGAGTGCCGATGCACTGTTAACGGACTCGAACTCATCTTCCTTGCCTTCTTCCGTAGAGGCCATTTCGATCGGCAAGGAAATGTGATCGGAGTACTTGGTGACAATCGAACGCAGACGGAAGGCATCCATGAATTCGTCTTCATCCTCACGCAGGTGCAAGGTCACTTCCGTTCCACGAGCGTCCTTCTCAACCGACTCCAGCGTGTAACTGCCTTCGCCGTTGGAGACCCAACGCACGGCTTCATCGACCCCTGCACCGGCACGGCGCGTGGTGAGTGTCACCTCATCGGCGACAATGAAACAGGAGTAGAATCCAACACCAAACTGGCCGATGAGCTCTACGTCCTTGCTCTGATCCCCGGTCAGCGCATCAAAAAACTGCTGGGTGCCGGACTTGGCGATCGTGCCGATGTTGTCCATGACCTCTTCTCGCGACATGCCGATACCATTATCGCTGACAGTAATGGTCCGTTTCTCCTTGTCGAAGCTGACCCGTATCTTCAGATCACTGTCACCATCGTAGAGCGCATCATTCGACAGGGCTTCAAAACTGAGCTTGTCGCAGGCATCTGATGCATTGGATATCAGCTCGCGGAGGAAGATCTCCTTGCTGGAATACAGGGAGTGGATCATCAGGCCCAGCAACTGACGGACCTCGGCCTGGAATTCAAGTGTTTCTTTCTGCGTCTCTGTTGTCATGATCTACAACTCTTTATAAGGTAATTAAGCGGCACACACGCGGCACCGCAAACGGGATTTGTCGCTTCAATGTGGGGACATCAAACCTGGATTTCAACACCCTCGGCTCTTAACAGCCATTGTTTAACCTGCACCAGCCGGCCCTGGTGGTCACCTGCGAAGCCACCTGGACCATGCAGTGCAACTACGCGGTGGCAAGGTACGACAAGAGGCACCGGGTTTCTGCGACAGGCGTTGCCGACGGCCCTGGCACTGGTCCCCAAGCGTTCTGCCAGGGTCCCGTAAGTCATTACTTTCCCAGCCGGAATCCTGCGCAGCACACGCCATACCCTGCGCTGAAAGACCGTACCCGAAAGTTGAACATCGATCTGCGGACTACGGTACGGATTGTCAAAATAGCCAAGAATCGACCGCTGCACTCTGTCGGTCTCCGCACACTGCGCCTCTCTAAGCCGGTATCGCCCGGACAGAAACTCCAGGCGGAAGAGCATTTCACCCTGTACACAAATTCCCAGTTTACCCACCGGCGAAGCAAAGACTGCATCAAAAGCCTGCCCAGCCACCTTCAACTTCCCTTCCGTTTTGCACTGCTGACCAGATGCAGGCGCTGGATTTCGTTCTGCAGCACCGCCTTGCGGCTGGTATCCCGGGTAGCCCGCAACAGACTACTGTAAATCTGCCGCGCGTCTTCCAGCAGTCCGGCCTCGACCAGCGCCTTGGCAGCGCGATAACGTGCGGTCTGCGCCCAGGGGTCCATGGCCGTCGCATCCGTCAGGGTTGCAGACTTCAGATACAGGTAGGCAGCGCGTTCATACTGTTCCAGTTCCTGCAGCGAATCGGCCATCCAGAACAACAGCTCACGCCGTTGCTGCTGGTCCACTGGCTTGTCCAGCAATGCCGAAAACAGGGCAAGCGCCTGCTGATGATAGCGCAGGGTCTGCAGATCAAATACAACCTGCAACAAGCGGTCAACCTTCTGTTTATCCCAAACCAGCTCCTGGTCAGCAAGCAGCTGCTGCAACATCTCGTCCCCGGACTTGACGTCGTCGGTATATATGGCGACACGCGCACGACGCAAATCCCACGCGAAGCGGTCACCACCGGCGGGCGGCTCCGCCAGCCCTGCTATCAGTCGTGATGCTGTTTGCAACTCGCCGGATTCCAGTGCCTCATCAATCAGACGGTAGCGTATCACCGGTGGAAGTTTATCAACGTCAGCAAAGCGCCGGGACTCCAGGTACAGACGCTGTACCAGCAGCTTGCCATTGGGCAAGTCGTCCAGCATCCCGACCAGGTATTCATGCGCCAAAGACTGCCGCTGGGCGTCGGAGCCATACTCGGAAAGTACGGAAAATAGTACCCGGGCGCGTAACGGTTCCTTCTCCATCGCTTCGGTAGCCGGAAAATACCAGTCCTCATCGTTTCCGAGCAGCTTCTGTTCGCTGTTACCGATCCGTTTCCCCTGTTGCAGATAGGCATCCCAGAGTTGATCCGCATCGAGTTCAAGTACACCGTGCATCAGCTCATGGTCGAACGGCAGCGCCAGGGCATGTTCAAGATACTCGATTTGCCTGTAAGGCTGTCTGGCCTGTTCTGCTGCAGCTGCCGCCAGCCCCCAGAAGGCACTATCCAGTTGCGGAGTGTCTGCCTGCTGCGCCTGCTTTACCGCCATCTCTTCCACGGCAGCGGCCTGCTGTGGTGCTACCTGCAACTGTGCAGCCAGATGCAAAAAACGACCCTGTGGTGTTTCATCCTGCTGCAGCAGTTTGAATGCAGAATCGGCGTGACCACTTTGCAGCATTACCTGCGCGCTGAGCCACTGCCACTGCCGGTCTTCATCCCCGAAGTCCTGCCGGTAACGCAACAATGCCAGTCGCGCATCTTCATTTTTATCCTCCAGCAAATAGCTGCGTATCACCAGGCGCCGCCAGCGAGTCAGGTTTCCAGTCTCTGCAACTCCACCTTGCAACCACAACAGTGCCCTGACCGTTTCCCGCGCAGCATCGGCCTGCCCCAGTTGCAGTTGCGCATCTGCTTTTAGTGACAGGGCCAGACGCCGAAAACGTTCGTCAACAGACGCCGGCAAGCTGTCCACGCGAGCGATCAGCTCGGAGTAAAGTTTCTGGCTGGCAAGAATCTGCAAGCGCTCCTGCTCCCACGCAGTCCATTGCACAAGGTCCTGCCCGGCTTCAGGTTGCTCCGCATCCATACGCCGCAATGCCAGCTGTGGCGCACCCGCCCGGGCAAGCTGGGCCAGTTCTTTCAGGCTCGATGTATCCAGCGCCAGCGCGGCACCGGACAGGGTAACAACGGATATGAATGTCAGGAAGATACAAACAAAAACGGGCAACCTGCGGCCAGGTTGCCCGTTTGTCTGAAGCATTGCGGTAGCCAGAGGCTCCCGCACGGAATCAAAGTTTCTCTTTGATGCGTGCTGCCCTGCCTGAAAGTTCACGCAGGTAATACAACTTGGCACGGCGCACATCGCCACGACGCTTGACCTCGATACTCGCTACCGTGGGGCTGTAGGTCTGGAAAACGCGTTCGACGCCTTCACCGTGCGAAATCTTGCGAACGGTAAATGCAGAATTCAGTCCGCGGTTTCGCCTGGCAATCACGATACCCTCAAAAGCCTGCAAGCGTTCGCGGTTACCCTCCTTGACTTTCACCTGGACGACCACGGTATCGCCGGGAGAAAATGCCGGGATCTCTTTGGTCATCTGCTCATTTTCAAGTTGTTGAATTATGTTGCTCATATTCTTCCCCTAACGACGGGTTCGGTCCTATTCATTCGATTGTTGCTCGCGGATAAACTCCGCCAGTAACGCCTGTTGTTCCTCGCTCAGCGTCTTCTGCTCCAGCAGATCGGGCCGGCGTTGCAAGGTCCTTCCCAGCGACTGTTTCATGCGCCAGCGATCGATGTCGGCATGCTTACCGGACAACAGAACATCCGGCACCGCTATTCCATCAACGACTTCCGGGCGCGAATAGTGCGGGTAGTCAAGTAAACCGTCCATAAAGGAATCATATAGTGCAGATTCCTCATCGCCCAGCGCTCCGGGTAGCAGGCGCGCCAACGCATCAATCCATACCAGTGCTGCCGGCTCACCGCCACTCAGCACATAATCGCCGATGGACCATTCTTCATCAACGTACAACTCGACGAGCCGCTCATCAATACCTTCATACCGCCCGGCAAGCAGAATCATATGCGGCAACTCTGCAAACCGACCCAACGCAGCCTGATCAAGGCGCTTGCCTTGCGGGCTTAGGTAAATCACCGGTCCCTTGCGCCTGCTGTGTGCTGCCTTGATGGCTTCCGCCACCGGCTGCACCTGCATGACCATTCCGGGTCCGCCCCCGTAGGGTCTGTCATCCACGCTGCGATGCCGGTTATCGGCAAAATCCCTTGGATTCCAGCATGTCAGTTCCAGCAAGCCCTTTTCCATGGCTATGCGTGGAATACCGTACCGGCAACAGTCCCGGATCATCTCCGGGAACAGGGTCACCACATCGATGTACATGGCGTCCCTTTAAAATTCCTTATCCCAGTCCACCTGGATCTCGCCCTTGTTCAGATCCACGTGGACTATAACCTGCCCCATGACAAACGGAATCAGACGTTCACGCTCACCTTCGACAACCAGTACATCGTTGGCACCGGTTTCTATCAAGTGATCCACCGTTCCCAGCGTTTCACCTGCCAGGGTAACAACACTCAAGCCCTGCAGGTCGTGCCAGTAATACTCGCCTGGTTCAGCAGCAGGAAGCTCGTCCCGTGTGATGCCGATCTCACGACCCGTCAACGCCTGTGCCTGGTCCCGGTCGACGCAATCCGCCAGCCGGGCGACAACACCTTTTCCGTGCTGCCGGCCTTCCTCCAGCTGTTGTTTCTGCCAGCTACCGTCCCCGCGTTTCAGGTACCAGGTCGGGTATTGGACTATATTTTCTCGCGGTCGGGTATATGAATAAACCCGAACCCATCCACGGACACCGTAGACCCCTGAAATTCGGCCAACCGGAATTATGTGTTCCTGTGTCCCGGGTTCGCTTACTGTGCCTGCTCCTTGAGCAAACTGGCGACCCGGTCGGACGTCCTGGCACCTTTGCTGACCCAGTGCTGGGTACGATCGGCGTCAATCTTGAGGCGGACTTCCTGGCCAATCGCCCCGGGATTAAAAAAGCCAAGACGCTCCAGGTAGCGACCGTCACGGCGATTGCGGGAATCCGTAACAACCACATGATAGAAAGGCCGCTTTTTTGCGCCGCCGCGTGCCAGTCGAATAGTTACCATCGAGACAGAACCTCTATAAATCTTTGAAGCGGGCCACAACCGGCACCGCGGAAAAGCGGGCATTTTACGCGGTTTGGCTGAAAAGTGAAGCGCTTGTGCGGAAAATACTCCAGGCGCACCGGGCAGCCGGTTCGGGCAGAACTCCGTCGAATTTTTTAACTTAGACTAAAGAACTTCCGTACATCCGGAATGATAAAGTTTAACTGTTTGTAATATAATGGAAAAAATGTTTAAACTGGCTACGCGTGGGGGATTGAACTGGCGAAATTTTTTACAGCGGCGAGCCATCAAGCACCGTCGCCAGACCGAGACTGGTAGCTTCGAATTCTCCCCCGTGCAGGCGCTCGAACACCCCGAACTGTTGAACCCGTTTCAATCCAATTTTCTCTGTTTAGAAGGGGAACCCCTGAGGCATACGTCCCTTGAGTCCGCGCATCATATTTTTCATCCCGCCCTTGGACATTTTCTTCATCATTTTCTGCATCTGAGTGAACTGCTTCAGCAAGCGGTTCACGTCCTGGACCTGGGTGCCGGACCCGGCAGCAATTCGCCGTCGCCGTGAGCCCTTGATAATATCGGGAAATTGCCTTTCCTTCAGCGTCATGGAACGGATAATCGCAAGCATGCGGTGCATATCACGGTCGTTAACCTGCTCGCGCACATTCTGCGGTAACTGGCCGACCCCGGGCAATTTGTCCATAAGGCTGCCCAGCCCTCCCATACCCATCATTTGTTCCAGCTGATCGTGGAAGTCTTCCAGGTCAAAGCGCTTACCCTTGTGCAGCTTTTTGGCGAGTTTTGCCGCTTTTGTTTTATCGACCTTGCGTTCAGCTTCCTCGACCAGACTGAGCACATCACCCATGCCGAGAATACGTGACGCCACGCGATCAGGATGGAAAGGCTCCAATGCATCGGTCTTTTCACCAATACCAAGAAACTTGATCGGCTTACCGGTAATAGCGCGGATCGATAGTGCCGCACCGCCGCGCGCATCACCATCTGTCTTGGTCAGCACCACACCACTGAGCGGCAGTGCTTCATGGAAGGCGCGCGCCGTGTTGGCTGCATCCTGGCCAGTCATGCTATCGACCACAAACAGCGTCTCGACCGGATCGACGGCGGCATGTACCCGCTGGATTTCGTCCATCATCTGCTCATCGATATGCAGGCGGCCCGCGGTATCGATAATAACCACGTCCAGGTGCTGTTTGCGTGCATGGTCCAGTGCTGCCACAGCAATATCAACCGGGTCCTGGTCTCCGCTGCTGGGAAAGAATTCAGCCCCGACTTCCTTCGCCAGGGTCTGTAACTGCTGGATGGCGGCGGGCCGGTAGATGTCACAACTGGCCACCAGCACCGATTTCTTTTTGCGCTCTTTCAGCCAGCGCGCCAGCTTGGCACTTGAAGTCGTCTTGCCCGAGCCCTGCAGGCCCGCCATCAGAACCACCGCCGGAGGCTGCGCACTGAGGTTTAATTCATCACAGGCCTCACCCATGAGGGAAACCAGCTCGTCATTAACGATCCTGACCAGCGCCTGCCCCGGGCTAAGGCTCTGCAATACCTCCTGGCCGATCGCGCGCGCACGAACCTTTTCGGTAAACTCCTTAACTACCGGCAGTGCTACATCGGCTTCCAGCAAGGCCATACGCACTTCGCGCAAGGCATCCTTTATATTGTCTTCGCTTAGACGACCCTGCCCACGCAGGTTCTTGATGGTCCGGCCCAGCCGGTCAGTGAGGTTTTGAAACATAACGCATTATCCCGCCAAAAGTTCCGTTTCAGGCACGTCAGCAATAACGCGGATGCGGGCTGCCGTACACAACGTCCGGCAGGATTATAGCTTGAAGCGTTCGCCCCCGCACAGGCGGTGTATGGGCAACTGGTCGATATGACCACGACACTGTTCGACTATTGTGTCCTCGCTGCCGGGTTTGAGATGCGTCAGGTACAGACGTGGCTCGTGGTTCAGTTTCTTCAGATCATCGGCCAGCAATTGCGGGCAGTAGTGCCGTGCCCTGGAACTCAGCTCGATATCTTCGTCGGCAAAGGCGCTCTCGACTATCAGCAGGTCCAGCTTGTCGTGGCGGTTTAACGCTTCCCAGAAACCGTCATTGCTGGTGGTATCGCCACTGAACGCAAAGCAGCCGACACCGTTCTGTACCCGGTAACCCGCCGCCGGAACCGCATGATTCACAGCGATCATTTCCACGCGCCGGTTACCCACCTGTATCTGCTCACCCGGATCCATGACTTCAAAACGTAATACCGGCTGTTCGGCGCTCGGTAGTTGGGAAAAATCGGGCCAGATCTGCCAGTTAAAGATGTGCTCCTTGAGCACTTTGATGGTTTCTTGACGTGCGTGCAGAACCACCGGCTCGCTGATCAGATCGAAGATGGAATCGAGCAGCATGGGGATGCCGGCAATGTGATCCAGATGCGAATGTGTCACGAAGATGTGCCGGATGGCAGACATTTCCTGCAGGCTCAGCTCGGTAATCCCGGTGCCGCCATCAATCAATATATCGCTATCAACCAACAGGGACGTGGTGCTCAGATCGGCACCGATCCCTCCGCTACAACCTAGTATCCTGAGTTCCATAATTCTACTCAATTCAGCTCGTTTCCTTGCTCAATGCGAGGATCGTGCCACCGCGTTTCGCAGAAAAACTGTATACCTGATCACATATCAGGCTCCGAAATCGCTCCCGAGCTGCCCGTTTCCGGGTGGCCTGCCGCTGCGCGTCACCGTGTCTGACACTGGCAGGCAGCGCGACCGGACTTTCCGCCCACAGCCGCTTATGCCATCATGGTTTTTATGAACATGTTCACCTTTTCCGTAGTGGCCATTGTCCTCTATCTGCTCACCAGCGCGGCACTCACTGTACGCCTGGCCGGCAGCGACTCCGGCCTGCGCATGAAGCGTGGTGTTGTCCTGCTTTTGGGGTTCGGCGCCGTCACTCTGCACGCCATTACGCTTTATCCACACCTGTTCACGGTCAGTGGTCTGAACCTGGGCTTTTTCAATGCAGCATCACTCGTTGCCCTCATGACAGTGCTGTTGCTGCTGCTGGTTGCCATTAAACAGCCGGTCGAAAACCTGGGCATTCTGGTACTGCCTGTAGCCGCGGCAGCAGTGGCACTGGCCAGCTGGAACCCCGGACAGCATACATCTATCACTTCCGGCTCGTGGCAGCTCGACCTGCATATCCTTTTTTCGGTGCTCGCCTACAGCCTGTTTGCACTGGCTGCAGTGCAGGCTGTGCTGCTGGCAATCCAGGACCGGCACTTGCGCAACCGCCACCCCGGCGGCTATATCCGCGCTCTGCCCCCCCTGCAAATTATGGAAGGCCTGCTGTTCCAGATGATCGGTACCGGTTTTGCATTGTTAAGCGCCGCACTGCTGACAGGCATCCTGTTTCTGGAAGATATCTTTGCCCAGCACCTGGTACACAAAACCCTGCTTTCCATCGTCGCCTGGGTAATTTTCGGTATTTTGCTGTGGGGCCGCTGGAAATTCGGCTGGCGCGGCCGCAAGGCGATAGGCTGGACCCTGAGCGGGTTTGTTTTCCTGCTGCTGGCGTACTTTGGCAGCAAACTGGTACTGGAGCTGATCCTCGGCCGTAGCGCCTGACAAATGTACGCTTAACGCCTACAATCTGACTAACTGCGGCAACGGAGTTCAGGCTCTTTGGACGATATTCCCCTTGGTGTGCTGTTTGGCGCGCTGATCTTTCTGGTCATTCTTTCCGCGTTTTTCTCCGGTTCCGAAACCGGCCTGATGACGCTCAACCGCTATCGCTTGCGCCACCTGGCACGCACCCGGCATGCGGGCGCCAGGCGCGCGCAAAAACTGCTGGAACGCCCGGACCGCCTGATCGGTCTCATTCTGCTCGGCAATAACTTCGCCAACATCCTGGCCTCTTCGCTGACCACGGTTATTGCCTTGCGCCTGGGTGGGGAAGCCGGTATTGCCATCGGCGCAGGACTACTGACGCTGGTGATCCTGATTTTTGCGGAAGTAACACCCAAAACGCTCGCAGCGTTGCACCCGGAACGCGTCGCTTTTCCAGCCGCCTTTGTATACGGCCCGTTGCTGTGGCTCCTCTACCCGCTGGTGTGGGTGGTAAATACTATTGCCAATGCATTGCTGAATGCTCTTGGTATCCGGCGGGAAGACGGTTCACCGGATGCGCTCAGTCAGGAAGAATTACGTACTGTGGTACTTGAAGCCGGTGCCATGATTCCAAAGCGCCACCAGAGCATGCTGCTGAACATCATCGACCTGGAAACAGTCACCGTGGAAGACATCATGGTGCCACGCAAGGAAATTACCGGCATCGACCTGCAGGACAACTGGGATGCCATCGTGCGCCAGATCACCATCTGCCAGTACACACGTCTGCCAGTATTCCGGGACAGCATCGACAACGTTATCGGCTTCATTCACATGCGCAAGGTTCTACCCCTGCTGATGGAGCACAGGCTGGATGCGGAAACGCTGGAAGGCCTGATCAGAGAACCCGTGTTCATTCCCGAAAACACGCCCCTGAACCGTCAGCTGCTGAACTTCCAGCGTGAACGCCGGCGCATCGGCCTGGTGGTCGACGAGTACGGTGATATCCAGGGACTGGCCACACTGGAAGACATTCTGGAAGAAGTGGTCGGCGAGTTCACCACCGACCCGTCCACCAGCATCAGGGATTACACCCCGGAAGAAGACGGCAGCTTCCTGGTCAACGGCAGCGCCAGCGTGCGTGACCTGAATCGCTCCCTGCACATGGAATTACCTGTCGATGGACCCAAGACGCTTAATGGTATGGTGCTGGAATATCTGGAGGACATCCCCCGGCCCGGCACCAGCCTGCTATTGTCCGGTTACCCGGTAGATATTGTTCAGACCAGAGGCAACCTGGTCAAGACCCTGCGTGTGCATACAAAACAACGCCGCGCGACACCGACTTCGGAGTGAACAAGTCGTGACTGACAAAATCAGCAAGACAGCAGAAGAATGGCAACAGCAACTTACCCCCGAACAGTTTGAGGTGACACGTCGCAAGGGTACGGAACGCGCCTTTAGCGGCAGATATCATGATTGCAAAACAGAGGGCGTTTATTATTGTGCCTGTTGCGGCGCGCCACTGTTCCGTTCTGATGAAAAGTTCGATTCCGGCAGTGGCTGGCCAAGCTACTGGCAACCCGTGTCCGCCAACAGGGTTCGCACCGAGGTAGACCTCAGCCACGGTATGAAGCGCGTTGAGGTCCAGTGCGCACAGTGCGATGCACACCTCGGTCACGTTTTCGAGGATGGCCCGCAACCCACCGGCTTGCGCTACTGCATAAACTCTATTGCTCTGAAACTTAAAGAGAAATAGCAACCCTTGCCCGGTCATGGCATGCTTATCGCCGCCAGGCGCAGTATACTGACATCAGCTTGAGCTATAGCGGCCGCTGTTTATAATCGCAACAGCCATATACCCGGGGGACATTCGTGGCAAAACTGACGCTGTCATTCAAGGACCGCAAACTCAAGGTTTTCGCACTGCAGGATGCGGACTGCATAATAGGGCGGGCACCTGACTGCACGGTTCAGATAGACAGCCTTGCTGTTGAACCCCGACACGCCTGCATTCGCCGGCATGGTGAAGACTTTATCGTCGAGCCCGTGGATACAAACAGCGCGATCGAAGTCAATAACCAGGCCATCAGCGAAGCCTGTACACTTAAGGATAATGATCGTATCCAGATCGGCAAGCACACCCTCGTCTATTCCGTAGCAACTGATGCTACGCTACAGGATACGGTTGTTGCGGAGACGCCCGTTACCGGCTGGATGCAAATTCAGAGCGGTAGCCACCTGGGTCGCATCATCCGTCTTGAGAAAGCCTTCACCCGTATTGGCAAACCCGGTGATAACCTGGCCGTAATTACCCGCCGCGAAGACGGTTACCATTTGTCACACCTGCAAGGCCAGCAGGCGACACAACTGAACAACCAGCCCATTGGCGACGATACCCGCATGTTGCAAAACGGCGACCACATCAGCGTCGGCGAACTACAGCTCCAGTATTTTATTGATACCGCTTCCGTACAAGACTGTGGAGTACAGGCAACTGAACAGGAAGAGCAGCGGCAATTCAGTCGTATTCCCTTCGATGTCCCGGTTACCCTTACGCAGGGGGAGCGGATATGGGAAACCGGCCTTATCGATATTTCCCTGCATGGCGCACTGATCAAGGCAGCGCCGAATTTCGAAGCGGATCCGGAACAGGACTATAAACTCGCCGTTCACCTGGAAGGTGGACCTGACATTTGCATGGATGTGCGGGTAGCCCACCAGGGGAACGAAGAACTGGGCCTGAAATGCAAGGATATCGATGTCGACAGCATCACGCACCTGCGCCGCCTTGTCGAACTCAACCTCGGTGACCCGGAACTGCTGGAACGGGAACTTTCGGCGCTCGGCTAGTTCGAGAACCAGTCCAGTACATCTGTGTAGCGCGTTACAGCCTTAATCTCCAACCCCTCGACACCCGATTTCGGTGCATTGGCAGCAGGAATCAGGGCACGTTTGAAACCCAGCTTGGCGGCCTCTCGCAACCGTTCCTGGCCATTCGGAACCGGCCTGATCTCCCCGGCCAGCCCCACTTCTCCAAACACGACCAGGTCATTCGGCAGGGTCTGGTCACGAAAACTCGACAGCACCGCCAGCAGCACCGGGAGATCAGCAGCAGTTTCACTGACCCGTACACCACCGACTACATTCACGAATACATCCTGATCACTCATCAATACGCCGCCGTGGCGGTGCTGTACAGCAAGCAACATAGCCAGACGATTCTGCTCCGGCCCCAGCGTCACGCGCCGCGGATTGGCCAGCTGGCTGTCATCGACCAGCGCCTGCACTTCCAGCAGCAGGGGTCGCGTACCTTCCATGGTCACCATGATGACGCTACCGGCTACCGGCTGCTCGTGGCGTGACAGAAAGATGGACGAAGGGTTGCGTATCTCCTTCAGCCCCTTGTCGGTCATGGCGAACACGCCCAGCTCGTTCACGGCACCGAAACGGTTCTTTATCGCCCGGATAATGCGGTAGCGCCCGCCCGAATCACCTTCAAAATACAGTACGGTATCGACCATGTGCTCCAGTACGCGCGGACCGGCCAGTGTGCCTTCCTTGGTGACATGTCCGACCAGCAGCAGTGCTGTTCCAGTCTGCTTCGCAAAACGCACCAGCTGTGCCGCACACTCGCGCACCTGGCTTACCGAGCCCGGCGCTGACTGTAAAACCTCGGTGTACACCGTCTGGATGGAATCGATCACCATGATCTGCGGTGTTTCATTACGCGCGTGTTCGAGAATGCGTTCTACCGAAGTCTCGGCGAGGAGACGCACATGGTCAGCATTCAAACCCAGCCGCCTCGAGCGTAACGACACCTGCTCGGGGGATTCTTCACCGCTGACGTACAGCACTTTCAGGCGGGTGGAGAACGTGGCCAGCGCCTGCAACAGCAGGGTCGATTTGCCGATGCCAGGGTCACCGCCAATCAACACCACGGAGCCCACCACCAGACCACCGCCCAGCACCCGGTCAAATTCTTCCAAACCCACGGGAATGCGGGTTTCCTGACCCGGCTGAATATTGCCAAGCACCTGCACCAGCGGCCGGGTTTCACCGGCGTAACCGGCAAAGCGGGCGGCCTTGCCGCTGGCCGGAACTACCGACAGGGTTTCGATAAACGTATTCCAGGCACCGCAGTCGTTACACTGCCCGGCCCACTTGGAGGACTGGGCACCACAATCGCTGCATTGATACATCACACTGGATTTGGCCATGGTGAGATCTTTCTCTTACGATACCGGCTTATTCATAAATACGCGGCACCCTGGCCGACAGGTTGCAGAACAGTTCATAACTTATGGTGCCGGCCCGTTGAGCGACCGTTTCTGCCGGCAGGCCCTCTCCCCACAGCACCACCGGATCACCGGGCTTTGCCTGTGGCTGACTGCGCAGATCCACGCACAGCATATCCATCGACACCCGGCCGAGCAGCGCTACCGGCTTGCCGTTGACAAGTACTGGTGATTCATTGGGGGAGTGCCGCGGATAGCCGTCACCATAACCGGCGGCCACTACACCCACCGGCATATCCTCGGGACAGGTCCAGGTCTGTCCATAACCGATAGCGTCATCCTTGTGCCGCTGGTGTACCGCGATCAGTTTCGACTCCAGGGTCATAGCCGGTTGCAGCGCGACATTCAGTTCATGTTCCGGCAACATCGGTGATACGCCGTACAGCATGATGCCGGGACGCACCCAGTCAAAATGCATATCCGGCCGCGTCAGCACCGCCGCGGAGTTTGCCAGCGAACCCTCGACCGCCATGCCTTGCAGGCTTTCAGAAAACCGCATGACCTCGGAAAAACGCGCCAGCTGCCGGTCGTTGGTTGGGTCGGGAACGTCATCGGCGCAGGCAAGGTGAGACATCCAGCGCAGACAGCCGGTCTTTACATAGCTGAGACGTTGCAGGCGCTGCCACATGGCTTGCGCGACATCAGGCGCGAAGCCGAGACGGTTCATCCCGGTGTCAACTTTCAGCCACAGGTGTACCGACGCAGCGGAACGAAACTTTTCCAGCCAGCGCACCTGTTCCTCACAGTGAATCACCAACTGTAATTGATGGGTAACGGCAAGCTCCAGTTCGCCGGTATCGAATACGCCTTCCAGCAGTACGATCTCGTGCCTGATGCCGGCTTCGCGCAACTGCATGGCTTCTTCGAGACTGGCAACCGCAAAAACATCCGCGTTGGCCAGTGCACGCGCTACCGGAATCGCACCATGCCCATAGGCGTTAGCCTTGATCACCGCCATGATGCGGCTGTCGGGTGCCGCCTTTCGGGCCAGGGAGAGGTTGTGCGCGAGTGCCTGCAGATTGATACGCGCCCTAACGGGGCGTGTCATGCATAGTCCTCGCTGGAATAGGACTCCGTGGCGGTAAAATTCTCGAAGCGGGTATGCTTGCCGAGGAAGGTCAGACGGCGTATACCAATCGGGCCATTACGCTGTTTACCGATAATGATTTCCGCCGTCCCCTTGTCCGGGCTGTCTTCGTCATAGACTTCATCACGATAGATAAACATGATGACGTCGGCGTCCTGCTCGATAGCACCGGATTCCCTCAGGTCGGACATCACCGGGCGCTTGTTGGGACGCTGTTCCAGGCTGCGGTTCAGCTGCGACAAAGCGATCACCGGCACATTCAATTCCTTGGCCAGCGCTTTCAGCGAACGGGAAATCTCCGAGATCTCACTGGTCCGGTTTTCCTTGTTACCGGGCACCTGCATCAACTGCAGGTAATCGATAACAATCAGGCCGAGGTTGTGTTCACGCTTCAGGCGCCGTGCGCGGGCGCGCAGCTCGGTCGGACTCAGGGCGGGTGTATCGTCAATAAACAACGGGGCTTCCGAGAGAATGCTGACCGCCGAGGTCAGGCGCGGCCAGTCATCATCGTCCAGCTTGCCGGTACGCACCTTGGTCTGGTCAATACGGCCCAGCGAGGACATCAGTCGCATGGCCAGCTGCTCGCCCGGCATTTCCATACTGAACACCGCCACCGCCCTGCCATCACGGATGGCCGCATGTTCCGCGATATTCATGGCGAATGTGGTCTTGCCCATCGAGGGGCGGCCGGCAACGATAATGAGATCTGACGCCTGCAAGCCCGCGGTCATATCATCGACGTCGGTAAACCCGGTGGCGATACCGGTCAGCGGGTTGTCCTGGTGAAAGAGCTCATCGATACGATCGACTGCTTTAGTCAGCAGGTCCTTTATACTCGCAAACCCGGCGCCGCGCGTATTACCCTGTTCAGCAATGCGGAACACCAGCTGCTCCGCGCTATCCAGCAGCTCCGTTGAATCCCGGCCCTCGGTAAAGTAGGCGCTGTTGGCAATTTCAGTACCGACTTCGGCCAGCTGACGCAACACCGAGTTTTCGCGCACAATCTTGGCGTAGGCGCAAATATTGGCTGCACTGGGCGTGTCCTTGGCCAGTGTACCGAGGTAGGCCAGACCACCGGCATCATTAATCTGGCCCTGGGATTCAAGCCATTCGGACAGGGTGATCACATCACAAGGGTCACCGCGCTCGATCAGCTGCCTGCTGGCGATAAAAATCATGCGGTGATCGCGCCGGTAGAAATCGGCTTCGCTGACCAGGTCGGCAATCTGGTCCCAGGCACGGTTATCCAGCAACAGGCCACCCAGCAGGGACTGCTCGGCCTGTATGGAATGGGGAGGGACTTTCTGGCGATCGCCGTTGAATTCGACCGTGTTTGCCGCCTGAACCGTTTCCGGCATCCATCCTCCGACTGTAACTCTAATTTTAAGCTTGGTGCTCTGAAGGACAGAGCATACTCGAGTGACCGGGCCCTTCTCAAGCACGCAATTTACGGGCCTTTGCCAACGGGGAACGGAATTGTGAAAGCAGGATACCGGTTGGAATCCAGTATCCCGGAAAAACAACGCCTTGCCACGCAAACGCGGCAAGGCAGTTTAAGGTCGTGGCTTATTCTGCTTCGATGACCAGCGTGATTTCGGTGTTTACATCCGTATGCAAATGCACCGGCACGCTGTATTCACCCACTTGCCTGAAAGCACCTTCGGGCAGTCGTACTTCGCTGCGCTCTACCTCGACACCGGCAGCAACAATCGCTTCAGCAATATCGGCAGTCCCGACGGAACCGAACAGCTTGCCTTCATCACCGGCCTTGGCCTGTATAGTGATACTCATACCAGCCAGTTCGTCGCGACGTGCCTCGGCCATCGCCTGCGCTCCGGCAGCAGCCTTTTCCAGTTCGGCCCTGCGTTCTTCAAACGCCTTGATATGTTCCTCGGTGGCAGGTGTTGCCTTGCCACTTGGAATCAGGAAATTACGCCCGTAACCCGGCTTAACGTTTACCCGGTCACCCAGGCTGCCCAGGTTTTCAACTTTTTCCAGCAGAATGACTTCCATCGTTTTACCCTACCCTATGCACACGGCTTCAATTTAATTCAATTCGTTTCAGCTTTCGCTGTCCTGCGGCGCAGATCCAGCCAGGGATCCAGCATGCCGGTCGCTGCTACCACCAGTAACGCATGTGGTAACAGGCTCATCAATACATAGATGGCGATCAACCATCCGCGCGCTGCCTTCAGGTTCGCCAGCGTGGCATGCACCACAGCCAGACCCACAAACAGAAACAGCACCGTAACCACCAGCGCCCACTGCAGGGCCAGCGTACTGATAACGCCAAAATCCAGTGCCGCAAGCGCCACCACGGCGATACCAAGCAGTGACAGCAGCCGGTTCAGACGCACTGCATAGAACTCGTTCCGCAGCGCACCGGGTTTCACCAGTAGTGACTGCCACCAGCGTCCCAGCAACAGGCAGGTCAACGCGGCAAAACTCAGACCTGCGGCCAGCGCGCCTGTCATGAACGGCGCGACCTGTACGGCAAGTTCAGTCAGCGCTGTCGTATCAATCTCCTGCTGCGCTGCCACACTGTCAACCAGCGCCTGCAGGTGTCCCAGCCACCACTGCCCGGGATCGCCAAACAGTATAAAAACCAGCAACACGCCCGCCATCGCAAGCCCGCTGGATACCAGCATCGCCATCGCCAGCGAGCGGGTTTCGCGCAGCACGACTGCGGCCAGCCACACCGGCCCCCACAACAGCAGTGAAGTCACCACCACTGCCATACCGTGCTGCATGAGCAACTCGGTCAGGATGCCGGTCACCAGAGCTGCACCCAGCATCACCAGTGCACCGACCCTTGCGCCTGCGTGCAGGCAAAACAGCGCCAGTGCTGCGGTGCCGGCGTAACTCAAAACAGAGGTCAGCGGCGGCGCCAGAAAACTCAGGACGGTACACAGTGCAATAACCAGTACCGCCTGCAACGGACCCTTAACAATCAGACCAGCCAGCGCACGCATTAACCGAATCCTGCGTGGCCAGTCACGGGCCCCACTGCGATTAACCTTTATGCGAATCGCAATACGGCAGCAGGGCCAGGAAACGCGCGCGCTTGATAGCAGTCGCCAGCTGGCGCTGGTATCTGGCCTTGGTACCTGTAATCCGGCTGGGAACGATCTTGCCGGTTTCACTCACATAGTTCTTCAGTGTCTGAAGGTCCTTGTAATCAATTTCTTTAACGCCATCTGCAGTAAACCGGCAGAACTTGCGGCGACGAAAAAAACGAGACATGTTGTTACCTCTTTAAAATATTCAACCGTCGGTACTGACGGTTTGAATGTCCAATGCATGCAATTCAATACGCATATCCGGTGCCCGGTAACCGGCGCGGCACAGAAAACCTGCCACCTGTATCCGGGTGTCGGGAGACCAGTCGCCAATCCCGGCCGTAAGTGCCTGACCACTGGCCACCACCGATATGCGGCATTCCACGTTACGCAACTGTCCGGCTTCACTGCGCCTGGAACTATGCACCAAAACAAAACGGGCTATAGGGATACCGGCGGGGGTTGTCCGAACGTCTGCGGGCTTCAGCAACTGACCGGTAAGAACCAGTTCATTGCGTTGCTCCACACCACCCAGGCCAGGTGCCATTACTCGGCGCTGACACCCTCTTCTGCAGACCCTGCATCCGTTAAAGGGGCCTCAGGGACAGCATCTTTCACAAACTCTGCTTCTTCATCAGGTGCGCTCTTGAGTGGTGCCTCTTCACGAGTGCGGTCTTCCCTGTCATCACTGCGCTTGACGAGCAGCGACGCATCGGTGACAGCCTCTTTACGCGAAATGATCAAATTGCGCAGCACGGCATCGTTAAAACGGAAAGCGCTTTCCAGCTCGCTCAGTTCGGCCGTGCCGCACTCGATATTCATCAGTACGTAATGGGCCTTGGCCAGTTTCTGGATTGGATAGGCGAGCTGGCGACGGCCCCAGTCTTCCAGGCGGTGGATTTGACCGCCAGCGGATTCGATGGTGGAACGATAACGTTCTATCATCGCGGGTACCTGCTCACTCTGGTCCGGGTGGACCAGGAATACTACTTCATAATGGCGCATTTAATGCTCCTTTTGGATTAGCAGCCTTCCGCTGGTGCGAAAAGCAAGGAGTTACGCGCTCTTAAGCGCGCAAAAACGAGCAGATTCTACGCAAATAGTGACAGATCCGCAACCGCTATCAGGGCTGCCTATCAGCACCCGGCAGGATACAGGTAAAACCGCGACAATCCACTGCTTCATTGTTTAACTCGTTTATTTCATTCAATGTTTTATCGAGTACGGTATTCGCCGGCGCCTGCCTGATGGCACAATCCAGCACTGCCAGCGCGGTCGGCGTACAACCCTGCGCAGCCAGCGCCAGGGCCAGATTATTCATAATGGGTACAGCATCCGGCTGCAGCGACAGGGCTTCACGGTAAGCCGCTTCGGCATCAGCATGGCGCTCAAGGGTGTAGGCAGCATTTCCGGCAGCCGCCCACAGCAGGGGCTGGTCCGGCCAGCGCCGGGTCGCCGCTGTGTAGGCTCGCAATGCAGCGGCTGGTTTGTGCTGTCGTTCCAGCGCACTTGCCGCCTTCAGATAATCAGTGGCGGTGGCGGACACCGGCACGTCGCCGGGCTCGACTACCACCATGGCCCAGTAAGCGGCGCGCGACCAGGTTTTCAGGAACCGCCTGAAACTGTATACCTTGCGTCTGTCACGCCCGGAGCGCAGGTAGAAAGTACGCTGTTCCAGATCGTAGCCAATCACCACTGCGTAATGCCAGACCGGCAATACCTCAACGCCGAGGTTCTGCAGCACCAGCACCGGGCGCCCGGCGGACAACTCCTGCAACAGGCTGTCCAGGTCCGGTGGCACAGGCACCGCCAGGTACCCGTAGTGGCTTGCCGCTGCCAGCATTTCAGCCTGCAGGCTGCCTTTGTTACCGGGCAAATAAACCAAGGGCTGGATGTGTTCGGGCAATACACTGGCGCCAGCGGCATTCAACACCGTGGCCAGCGATGCCGGGCCGCACTGGTACCTGTCCTGGGGAAAGAACGGCGTCCCGACAAGTTCCCGGGACCGCTCCAGCGGGAGAGATGGATCTGCTTCCTGTGCCTGGTACGGTGCACAGGCGACAACCAGCAGTGAAGCGCACAGCGCGCCTGCCAGGCGCACCCCGCGCTTCACCACTGCCCGCATGCTATTACTTTGACGGAGAATGGATAAAGCTGAAGATGTTGGTGACACCGACAATATCGAGAATTATCAGCACCAGCAGCACAACAACCAGGATTCCGACCACGCCTGACCCGGCTGGCAGGGTATCTATACTGTCCCTGAGTTCTTCGATCTGTGCGTCGCTGAGCGCGGCAATACGTGCCTTGGCATACTCCGGATCAACGCCACGCTCAACCAGCTGCTGGCGCACATCGTCACGATCGAGCATGGCAGCCAGTGTGCTTTTATTCAGCACCTCGAGCTGCTGCTGCAGCAATTGATCTGTTGTGACAATACCCGACCAGGCAGGCAGCGAGTACGTGCTGAAAAATGAAACCGAGACCAGCAACACCATAATCCGCTTCATAAGGGATGACATCATTCCGAACCCTCCTTGAGAGTTAGTTTAAAAAAATTGTCCCGCTGGCGCCTGGCTTCGAACAGGCACACACCCGTTGCCACCGACACATTCAGACTGCTCAGCGAACCCGCCATAGGAATCGCAACCAGTCCGTCGCAATGCTCCCTTGTCAGGCGCCGCAAGCCCTTGCCTTCACCACCCAGCACCAGCGCCAGCGCGCCGGACAGGTCCGTCTCATAGAGAGGTGATCCTGCCTCGGCAGCGGCACCATATATCCACACACCCGCATCTTTCAGCGCACGTAGTGTACGCGCCAGGTTGGTTACACGCACCACCGGCACCATTTCCGCCGCACCACAGGCAACTTTTCGAACCGTCGAATTCAGCGGTGCGGAACGGTCCCTGGGGATAATAACGGCATCAACTCCGGCAGCTTCAGCACTGCGTAAACAGGCACCGAGGTTGTGGGGGTCCTGTACACCATCGAGTATCAGCAGAAATGCCGACTGCGTAAGCGCATCCAGGAAGCCCGGCAGTTCATTTTCACCCATCCCCGGGGCACGCCCGGTTTCCGCCACCACACCCTGGTGGCTGACACCTGGCACAAGTTCATCAAGTTCACGGCGCGAGGCCCGACGTATCGGCACATTGGCCTTTTCGGCCAGCGCCAGCACTTCCTGCATGCGGGGATCGTCGCGGGATTCCAGCGCCAGCAACAGCGACACTCTTGCGGGATTACGTTGCAACAGACTGGTGACGGCGTGCAGCCCAAAAACGCGTTCCGCTTTTTTCATCCGGAAATCATCTATTCCTGTTTGCGCCGCCGCATTTTATTAGCCGAGCGACGCCCTCCACGCCGGCCCTGTTTTTTGCCGGTCTGTTGACGCTGCGGTTCCGCATCCGCCAGTTCAAAATCGATTTTGCGGTCATCGAGATTGACGCGTACAACTTTTACACTGACTTCATCGCCGAGGCGGTAGACTTTGCCGGTGCGTTCGCCGCGCAGACGGTGACCGGCGGGGTCGAAGTGGTAGTAGTCGTTGTGCAGCGCGGTGATATGCACCAGGCCTTCAACATAGATGTCTTTGAGCTCGACAAAAATACCGAACGAGGTCACGCTGCTGACAATGCCGTCATAATCTTCGCCGACCTTGTCCAGCATGTACTCGCATTTCAGCCAGTCTACCGCGTCGCGGGTAGCGTCGTCGGCGCGCCGTTCGGTCACTGAACAGTGCTCGCCCAGCGCCACCATGTCGGAGTCGTTGTAAGGGAACTTGGCCAGGCGCGCCTTGTCACCCTTGTCCTTTTTACGTGCTTCGTTGCGCAACTGGTGGCGGATAGCCCGGTGCACCAGCAGGTCCGGGTAGCGACGGATGGGCGAAGTGAAGTGCAGGTATTCTTCGTGCGACAGACCGAAATGGCCGATGTTGTCCGGGCTGTAGCGCGCCTGTGACAGGGAACGCAGCATGACGGTCTGGATCAGGTGTGCATCGGGGCGTGTCTGCACTTTTTTCAACAGTTTGCCGTATTCGCGGGCCTGCGGTTTATCGCCGCCACCGAGTGACAGACCGAGTTCACCAAGGAATTCACGCAGATCAGTCAGCTTGTCGGCCTGCGGCCCCTCGTGCACACGGTACAGGGTTGACAGCTTGTGACGGTCGAGAAAACGCGCCGTACAAACGTTGGCGGCAATCATACACTCTTCGATTATTTTGTGGGCATCGTTGCGTTGTACCGGCACAATGCGTTCGATTTTGCGGTCGGCGCCAAACACAATGCGTGTTTCCGTGGTATCGAAATCGATGGCACCGCGCTGCTCGCGTAATTTTCTGAAAGCTTTATACAGACTGTAAAGTTCTTCCAGGCTCTCAAGCAGCGGTGCGTACTTGTCGCGTGTTTTTTTGTCACGCTCCACCAGCATGGCCGCCACCTGGTCATAGGTCAGACGCGCGTGCGAGCGCATCACCGCCTCCATGAAGCGCGAGCGCGTCACCTTACCCTGTTTGTCGACGGTCATTTCACAAGCCATGCACAGGCGATCGACTTCCGGGTTCAGCGAACACAGGCCGTTCGAAAGGATCTCCGGCAGCATGGGGATAACCCGCTCAGGAAAGTAGACAGAGTTACCGCGCAGGTAAGCTTCGCTGTCCAGCGCCGTGTCAGGCTTGACGTAATGCGACACGTCGGCAATCGCTACAGTCAGTTTCCACCCCCCGGGGGTGCGCTTACAGTAGACCGCATCGTCAAAATCACGCGAGTCGGCACCGTCGATGGTCACCAGCGGAAACTCACGCAGGTCAACGCGATTGCGCTTGGCGGCCGGTGAGACCGTGTCAGCCAGTCCCTGGATTTCATTCTCGACCGCATCCGGCCAGGCGTGCGGTACTTCGTGGGCACGCATGGCAACGTCGATTTCCATACCGGGTGCCATGTGGTCGCCAAGGACTTCCACCACTCGGCCGACCGGGCCTGAACGCTTGTTGGGTTGCTCGATAATTTCCGCCGTGACGAACTGGCCGTGGCGTGCGCCACCCACTTGTTCCGGTGGAATGCGGATATCCTGCGTCAGCCGCTTGTGGTCCGGCACCACGAAACTGATACCACTCTCGAAATAGATGCGCCCCACCACGTTGTGAGTGTTGCGTTCCAGCACCTCGACAATTGCACCCTCACGGCGGCCGCGCTGGTCGATGCCGACCACGCGCGCGACCACGCGGTCCCCGCTCATGGCCTGGCGCATCTGTCGAGGCGCCAGGAACAGATCCTCACCGCCTTCCTCCGGCACCAGGAATCCGAACCCGTCCGGGTGACCGATAATACGGCCACGCACCATGTCCATGCGGTCAACCAGACCGTAACCACCGCGGCGGTTACGCAACAGCTGGCCGTCGCGCTCCATGGCGCGCAGCCGGCGGCGCAGGGCCTCTATATCCTCGTCCTGGTGCAGATTGAGGGCGTTGCCGAGGTCTTCGCGGGACATCAGCCGGCCGGCCTCTTCCAGCACCGACATAATGAACTCGCGACTGGGGATCGGTGTCCCGTATTTTCCCGCTTCGCGCTCGGCGAACGGGTCCTTTGCAAAGCGCGGTTTCTTACTGCGCTGTTTTTTACGTGTTTTTACCATGCACGCATGCTAACCACTTTGGCATAAAATTGACAATCCTATGGCCTGTCAGTACAGTTCGCGACTCACTGTTCGGGCGCCCTGCCCGGCCAGTCATGCCGAGGTGGTGAAATTGGTAGACACGCTAGCTTCAGGTGCTAGTGGGGGCAACCCCGTGGAGGTTCAAGTCCTCTCCTCGGCACCATTATTACATAGCTATCACAAACTACGAATAGTACTGTTTTTCCAGCGCTTTTTACCAAAGCACGCACACCTCACCCAGCCCTGGCCAACCCTGCATCTCTCGCTTCTAATAGCACCCCAAATGCGCATGCATCAGGCTTTTCCAAAAGAAGTTAGCCGCCAGTATTGACGAAGTGTAGATTACGAATGAGGGTATTCGCGAACCTAACGCTTTAGCAGGGAACCAAGGATGCCACGTACGACCTGCCGGCCTACCGAGCTGCCAATGGAACGTGCAACGCTTTTCATCATCGCTTCCCAGACACCCTGACGTTTTCGTCCGGTCGGAGCCTTTTTAGCGGGTCTGGTTGCAGTCTCGCGCGCCTTTTCCACCGATTCTGTGTTGGCCTTTTCCGCGCGGACCGTCAGCATCTCGTAGGCTGATTTGCGATCAACCGATGTATCGTAGCGTTCCCCAAGCGGGCTGGCAGCGATGACTTCCTGTCGTTCCGCCGGCTTGGCCGGTCCAAGACGCGACGCAGGCGGTCGGATCAATGTGCACTCGACCACGCCGGGTGTTCCCTTTGCCATCAGTGTCGACACCAGGGCTTCACCGACGCCCAGTTCCTGAATAGCTTCGGCGGCGCTGAAGTCCGGGTTGGCCCGGAAGGTTTCGGCAGCGGCCTTGACGGCCTTCTGGTCGCGCGGGGTAAAAGCCCGGAGGGCATGTTGAACGCGGTTACCGAGCTGGCCGAGGATCTTGTCCGGAACGTCCAGCGGGCTTTGGGTAATGAAGTAGATACCAACACCTTTGGAACGAATCAATCGCACCACCTGTTCGACCTTGTCGACCAGGGCTTTCGGTGCATCATCGAACAGCAGGTGAGCTTCATCAAAGAAGAAGACGATTCGGGGTTTATCCGGGTCACCGATTTCCGGCAGTTCCTCGAACAGTTCGGACATCAGCCAGAGCAGGAACGTCGCGTACAGGCGGGGCTGCTCCATCAGCTTGTCAGCGGCGAGGATGTTGATGAATCCGCGACCGTCGTCTGTGGTACGGATGAAGTCATGGATATCCAGCGCCGGTTCACCCAGGAACTGTTGACCGCCCTGTTGCTGTAGCACCAGTAGACGACGTTGAATCGCACCGACCGAAGCTTTGGATATGTTGCCGTACTCGGTAGAAAGTTCCTTTGCATTCTCGCCAACGAAGTTCAGCATGGCGCGCAGGTCCTTCAGATCCAGCAACAACATGCCTTCGTCGTCGGCAACCTGGAATGTTGCATACAGAACACCTTCCTGGGTGTCATTCAGGTCCAGCATGCGTGCAAGCAGGAGCGGGCCGATCTCCGAAATCGTTGTGCGCAGGCGATGCCCTTTCCTGCCATACAGGTCCCAGAAGGCTACCGGGTAGGCTCGCAGTGCATAGTCGTCCAGGCCGATCTCCCGGGCGCGTTTGGTCAGCGCCGGTTTTTCGACCCCGGCCAGTGCGATACCCGATAGATCACCCTTTACGTCGGCCATGAAGACGGGGACGCCATGATCGGAAAATGCCTCGGCCAGGATCTGCAGCGAAACCGTTTTGCCGGTACCGGTCGCGCCGGCAATCAACCCGTGGCGATTTGCCATTTTGGGAAGCAGATAAACAGGGTGCTTGCCCTTGCCGAGATACAGGCCGTTGTCGTTTGTCATCCGGATACGACTCTAGAACAGTTTCTTTGCCATGTTCATCGCACCGTCCAGACCGCCAATGGCGTCCAGCAGGGAACCGCCACTGCTGGAGCGGTCAACCATCTGCGGTAGCGCCCTGGTTAAGCCTGCGAGCAGGGAATTCTCGTCGGTACCCAGCTGCGCCGCGGCCTCGGTGATCTTGTCGCCACCAACGGCATCGCGGATCTGACTTTCGGAGATGGCGTCGTTGGCACCGTCGCCCAGCCAGGAGCTTACAACCGAGGCCAGACCACCGGATTGCATGGCAGAGACCATCCCGGCCACGTCAAGCTGGTCACCACTGCCGATCAGCTTTTGCAACACACCTGAAATGGCCTCCGTATTCTGGTTGCCTTGTCCGCCCATACTGTTCTTGAGCAGTTCTGCGCCCATTTGGAGAATGTCCATCGTGATACCTCCATATATTATCGGTTTGTGATACTGCAAGTGTCCGGCATTCAGGCCAGCGCTGGCCGTTTATAGTTTAGCCTGAAAAACGTGAAACTGGTGAGGCGGAGTTCCACAGTGGCGCAGAGGTAGACTGCAAACAACATTTACTGAAGTGGAGTGGAGTGGATGATGAGTCAGTTGGGTTTTGCGGTCCGAACAAGAGAAAGGCGGCTCAAGGCCGCCTTTCTCTTTATTGAAAAACAGTATTTGTCTTCTAGACGCGTTTGCGACGAGCTATGCCCACCAGACCAATCAGGCCGGAACTAAACAGCCAGACAGCTGCCGGTACAGGGACTACCTGGGTTGAGATGGTTGTTTGCCAGTCACCAAAAAATGTGCCTAAATTATCAAACGATGTAAAGAATGAACTAAAATCTGCACTCGCTCCATTAGTTCCAACAAGCGCCAGAAAATCAAAATCATCAAGCGTGGTAAAAGAAGATAAGGCAATAGTCGGACCGCCTCCAGTTCCGAACCTGGTATCATTCGCAGCCGTGAAGGTTTCGGTTCCTACCGAGATCGACATAGTGTTTCCGCTACCCGAAGCAAACGATAAGGTGCCATTACCCGCCCCGGACAGGCCGCTGTCATCAAATATGCCGGTTGCCGTGATGGTGTCACCAGAATTTAACCCGAAAACATTTGGCCCACCATTATCATTACCAAAGACAACATCACCGTTAATTTCGTAAGCGATAAGCGCAGCATGCGCACTCCCCAGCACGAGAAACAGTGCTGTCGCAGCGATACACCTGGTTGCAGTTTTATAAGTAGCGGTCATCGTTATCTTCCCTAGTATTTTGATGTTAGTTACGTCCGGAGCTAGAAGCCAGCACAAGCCTGCTCAACCTGGGCAAAACAGGACTGGGCCTCTTCAGGCGTAATTCTGAAACTTCTTATCGTTGAAGCGCCCAAGTCAATATAGCGGCACCTTTCTGCACCAAGCGAGGTATTGGCTTCTGCCGATTGTCTGGCAGCGCCTGGCGTAGTGTTCAGGATCTGAAGGCTGTTCGTACCAGCTGTGCACATCGCAAAACCATCTGCGCCGATGGAGGCCAGCTCGGCGCCGCTCCAGCATGGACATGGCACCTGCATACACGGCATATCCGGATCGCCAGCTTGCTTCTTCTTGTTGTAGTTTTGGAGAATCTTTGATCTCGGCGGTTCTTTTTCGAAAGAATCAAGATCCTGTGCTTCGCAATACGCCACACACAGGCCGTACAGGCCTCCGGTGCCGCCTTTCAGCGGATCACACACACCTTCATTGGCGGGCGTTTCGCCGTCAGGTGTGGAAGCGAGGGTTGCAGTACTCAGCAAAGACAGCGCGGCAAAAACGGCAAAACCCAGCGAGCAGCTGACCGCGGAAAAACGTTTCATAAAGTTATTCATTCTTGTTACTCCTCCCGACTCCGCCACAATTTTGGGCGGATCTATTTTATTTTGTTGTTAATTATGCACATTGCATGCCTCGAATAAATATGCTTTATTAACAATAATATAAACATTTAATTATTAACATTGGTGTAAAATAATTCGAACGTGAGCTAACGCACACAGCACCAAATATATATACTATTAACAATAAGTTAACTGCTGCAGGCTCTTATCATATCAGTGTAAGCATTTCCGACAGTCTGGTGATGCTTATTAAAGGATCCGGTCATCATAAAACGTGGCGCGGTGAGATGGTTCCAAGTGTATGTAGATTGCGCATTTTCGGCCGCTGACCGGCGCATCCACTGGGCACTCTGTTTGCCAGCGAAGGAACCAACCACCATCCAGAAGGATAACGGGGCTGAAGGAAGCACAGGGCGACTGGGCGAGAAAGGTTAGCGATCACTCAAACAGTCGGTGAAACGGTTAATACTCTGGTTGATCTCGTCTTCATTACGCTCCGGCATACCGCTTACCAGCTCGTTACAATACTCGATCCGCTCCTGGTCCAGCGGCCGGGAGCGGTGGTAGTTGTACAGCAGCAAGGTGAGCAGCCCGACCAGCAGCGCAAGATAGAACATCGTAGATCTGCTCATATCAGCTAGCTATCAGGATTCCTCGAATGCTTTGCCATCGGTAAAGTAAGTATCCGTCTTGTCGAAGAAATCATAGGCTCAGGATACCAGCTTTGAATTAGCGTGCCGGCCAAATCCCGCAAGGAATTTTCAATTACATATACGCTTTTTCAAGCGTGACACTCCGCTCCATTCGTCGTGTCCCAGGAACCTGCCCAACTCCTGCATGAGCCGCCCCGCCAGTGGTTTTCCCTGTATCCCGTCACCAGGGCAGACCAGCCTCCCCAAAGCCGGTACGGCTTCCAGCAGATAGTGCACCCTGGACTTCGCGCCCTGTCCCTGCCGGGCATTTATCCTGAAGCGCAGTTGCACGATCTCGGCGCGCTGTAACGCACGCCGGAATTCCAATCCCCAGAAATGCCGCGTCAATATTATACCTTGCCCGGATACTCGCAAATCCCACCCTGAATACTCTGAACAATCCCAACACTCAGCAAGCCTACCGGTGCCTGTCTTTATAGCGGAAACAATCCATGGTGTGGTCGTCAACCATCCCCACCGCCTGCATGAACGCATAGCAGATGGTGGAGCCGACGAACTTGAAACCACGCCGTTTAAGCTCCTGGCTCATGGC
>Ga0316193_10000183_pt1 | contig 36123 bp, 21 predicted proteins | sample MerIslsedime2_MG_FD_207735 | JGI IMG/M metagenome (GOLD analysis project Ga0316193, IMG submission 207735) | Coastal sediment microbial communities from Maine, United States - Merrow Island sediment 2 | ecosystem: Environmental > Aquatic > Marine > Coastal > Sediment | place: USA: Maine... | reverse complement strand
CTCGGCCGCTACCGCCGTACCGTCGGTCAGCTGAATCTCTCGCGCATTCAGCGTCACGTCCCCACCGGGCTGGTCACCACCCAGCACCGTCGCCAACACTTCTGTCGCTGCCAACGCAATGGTATTCGTGGCGCCCACATCGATTGAGCCACCCGCACCCCCATTGGCCACTGTGGTGAGACCACCGTTGTCAATTGAGATGCTATCCGCCGCGGTCAGAGTAATCGACCCAGCAGTCCCGGCATCAGCCGCGGCGCTGGTGCTGACGCTGGTGATCAGGCTGTCCTGCGAAGACAGATTTCCCACCTCAGCCCTGATGTCCCCGGCCGATCCCGCGCTCGCCGTGCTAGCCGAGATCTCCGAACCCTCGCTGAGACTGACATCCACGACATCCATCTGAATTTCCCCACCGAAACCACCCCCGGTCGTGCCCGTCCTGATTTCGCTATCGACGAGTGCCAACTGGTTCGCAATGGACGGCACACCCTGCGCACCCCGGATAAAGATCTGGCCAGCGTCGCCCGGGGTGTCACCAACCGCGCTCGTGCTGCTCGAGATTTCGCTGCCCTGCAGCGCGAACTCGTTCGCCCACAGGCGCATCACACTCGCATCACCAATGCCCGCCGTGGTCCCCGAAATCCGGCTCCCATCAAGCCTCAGCGTATCGGCAATGATCTTGATCTGACCAACATCTTCGGCATCGGTTGGCCGACGCCCGCCCTCCGCACCCTGAATCTGAGTCAGAATCTCGCTGTCGGTGAGCGTTACCCGATCGGCCGGCCCGGAACCAGTCTTCATGATCGTGATGGATCCCGGCTGGCCACTGCCCAGCGCCGTACTGCTGCTGGTGATCTGCGAACCCTGCGCCTTTAAGGTATCGACATTCAAAAAAACACTGCCGGCATCACCAGCACCTTCTGTTTCCGATGACACTGTGCTACCGGCCATCGTAAGAATAGGCGCATTGACGCTCACCCTTCCGGCATCCTTTTCTCCACCAACAACGGCACTCGAAAGCGCAGCGTCCTTAAATGTTACCTCGTCGGCGCTGACCTCAATGCGACCAGCTTCGCCTTCCACCGCATTTGTGCTCAACCCACCGTCTATCACCTTCACCCAATCGGCCGCTGAGCCCTCACCAGCGATTCCGCGCACAATCACGCTGCCGGCATCCCCCGTCGCGCCTGGCTCACTGCTGCTTGTTAGCTCAACATCGCGCAGCTCTACCGTCGCCGCGTCCAGGAAAATAGCCCCGGCATTTTGCGTACCCGTGGTCTTGGCCGTCACCTCACTCTCGCCGCTCATCTCCACAGCCGGCGCGCTGAAGGTGATTCTGCCCGTGCCCTCACTCAACTCGGTGCCATTCGGCACATCGTTGACCTCCGCCGAAACAGTCGTATCAATGAGCCTCAGCGGCGCCGACCCATCCACCACCACGTCAATACTCCCTCCTGCACCGGTCGCCGTCGCCGTCGTATTGACCTCCGCATTCGCCAGCGACAGCTCCGAGGCAGTAATGTCAATGTTTCCGGCTCTACCCGCCGCCATGCTGCTGCTAATGATCACCGAGTCCTGCACGTCAAGAGTGCTGGCATTTAGCAAGATACCACCTGCGTCCCTCTCTCCATCAGACACGGTACTCGAGATAGTCGCTTCCGTCAGAGTCAATTCGTCGGCACTGACCTGAATATCCCCGGCCAAGCCTTCAACCGCCTCCGTCGTTACTTGGCTATTGCGAATGTCAACCTGCTCCGCCGCTGTTTCATCCCCGGCCAGACCCAGAATCTCCACCCGCCCCGCATTGCCCGTGGCACTTGCACTGCTGCGGACATCCGCCTCTGTCATTTTCGCGGAAGCCACGTTCAAACTGACTATCCCCGCTTCTCCGGCACCCTCACTCGTGGTGGAAACGGTCGCGTCTTGCAATAGCAGATCATTGGCAGTAACCAATACCCTCCCCGCACCGCCTTCCACGGCCGTCGACGTCAGCGATGCACCGTCGGTTAAACGCACAAGCTGCGCTGAACCTCCATCTAATCCCTTAATGCTCACAGCACCGGCAAACCCGGTCGCGCCTGACTCACTGCTGGCCGACAACGCTGCACCGCTCAGATCTACCATTCCAGACTCCAGGACGATTATCCCCGCATCGCGGCTGCCCTTTGTCCTGACCGTCACCTCACTCTCGCCGCTCATCTCCACAGCCGGCGCGCTGAAGGTGATGCTGCCCGTGCCCTCACTCAACTCGGTGCCATTCGGCACATCGTTGACCTCCGCCGAAACCACCGTGTCAGTCAGCCTGAGTGGCGTCGACCCATCCACCACCACCTCAATGCTGCCCCCTGCACCGCTTCCAATCGCCTCCGTAGTGATCGCCGCGTTCGCCACCGTCAGCTCCGAGGCAGTTACGCTGATATTTCCGGCTCTCCCCGCTGCCGCACTGCTGGTCGAGATGCGGGTACTATTCGACAATGGCGCTCCGTCAGCACCGACATTCACCGTCAGAGGACCACTCGCGACCGCTAGCGTAATGTCACCCGCCTCCCCATCGCCAAAACTCTCGGCCTCGATATCGCTGCCACTGATATCGAACCGCGTGCCCGCTCTCAGCTCAATCGATCCGCCCGGTTCCTGGCCACCAGTGACTGAGGCAAAAATGCCGCCCTCCTGCAACACAATATCGCCCGCCGTGACGGCAATGTCACCACCTGCACCTGTCACCGCACTCGTGCTCAACCCACCACCAAACACCTTCGCCCAGTCGGCCGCCGAGCCCTCACCAGCGAGTCCGCTCACAATCACACGACCCGCATTCCCGGTCGCGCCCGATGCGCTTCTACTACTTATCTGCGAATCCTGCACATCGAGAGCCGAAGTATTCAGCAAGACACTCCCAGCGCCCCTCTCTCCATCAAGAACGGAACTCGATATACTGGCTCCTGTCAACGTCACTTCATCGGCAGTGAACACGATATCCCCGGCCGCGCCCGCCTCCGCCTCCGTAAGAACAACGCCATTATTCAAGACTACCTTCGTCGCCGGACTTGTCTCCCCCCCAAGTCCTTGAAGTCTCACTTGACCCGCTGCACCCACTGCGGACTCTGAACCGATGAATAACTCGGTTGTTGCGCTGCTGCTTATGCTGGCACCCGTTGAGATCTCGAGCGTTTCAACGCTCAGAGTGATCCCCCCTGCATCCGGAAACCTACCAATATCGGGCACACCGTCGGACGAAAAGCTTTCTGCAGAGATCTCCGCTCCGTCAAACAGATTCAAGGCACCAACTGAGATGTCGATGTCTCCCCCTGGGAAGGTACCATTGGTCTGAACTAGTTCAATGCTGTTCTCATCCTCTATGAACTCACCCTCTCTCACCCCCGTGGTCGACAGGATACGACCGGCCGAGTTGAATGGTTCCCCTCGGGTGCCCGAGGTCGACACAGGTGTAAAAAGGATCGGCGAATCCTGGCCGAAAATTGTCAGACTCTCGGCCGCACTCTCTTCGCCAGTTATTCCGCGGATGGTCAACCTGCCCCCTCGCGAGAACCCAGCTGTACTCGTTGATATTTCTCCACCTCCCTGAATTGTTAGAGTGCCGATGTTTAAGCTTAAGTTTCCCGCAATGCCCGACCCTGAACTCGCGGCAGAGACAAGTGCACCGTTTGAAACACTCATTGACGACGCGGTGATGTTGATATTTCCCCCTCGGCCGGCCGAACTCGTCTCGGTGCGAATACTAGAACGACTGATCTGGGTGATATCTGCTTGACCGGGGAACGTGACGGCCAGTTGCTGGAAGCCATCCAGCATGAGCTCATTTCTTGCTATGACTGTTACATCTCCGCCCTCACCTGACCCGTTGGTGCGAGCACTTATTAGCGCGCCGTTTCTTAAGACCACATCCTTCCCTTCCACAAACACACTACCTGCATCGCCAATAGCATCGTCGATGCTATCAGACAAGATACCCGTTCTAAATCGCCCTTCCGTTGCGTTACCGAATATATTTCCCTCACCATCGAGAATCACTGACTCAGTTGCTGAGATTTTAATTTGTCCCGCATCCGGAGTGACTCCTTGACCAGTACTAAAAGCCCTGATGGTGCTAATATCAGCTGTATCTTCGACTGTGATATTTCGTGCAGTGATACTAATTTTCCCAGGATCGCCTGTACCTACGCTTGCGGAAGTTACCGACCCCCTGCCAGCAAGCATCAGGTCTCCTTCTCCTGCTTCAATCGTTATGTTCCCACCGCTACCCCCACCTTCGCTTGTACCTTCTCTTATCCCCGCGTTAATATCGCCAGCCAATTCGATGTAAAGTGCACGGTCGACTGGTTGGAGTGTAATATTGCCGGCTTTCGCTTCACCGTATATCTTGCTTGATATATGCGAATTGGAATTGAGTGTCAGATTGGATGCCTTAATTGTGATTGGATTTGAGGGTGCCTCGCCTGGAGTAGTTCTGAAAGTTGGGAAGGTTTCTATTCTGCTAGCAGGTATGCCTTCCTCAGTACCTAATTCAATTTCGTTCGCTTCGATGTCTATGCCTCCGCGGCTTTGGTCTTGAACTTGGGAACCTAAATTGTTTGTCGAAATCCGAGAGTTTTCCACTAAGGTTAGCGAACCCCCGCGAATAACGATCAAACCCGCCGGATCTCCGGAGCTACTAACAGCGGCACGTTGAGAAAGCGATATGACTCCAAGTTGGTTCGCATTGTATGAGCTGACATCAACAACTTGCGTACCAGGCTCCCATGTATCAAGATCGACTTCACCCTCAGCGGCAACGCTAACCACATTGACTACACCACCCGGAGCGTGTACGGCCGGATCGTCTGGTGAGCTTTGGGCTACATTTCTTCCTAAAATATTAATGTTTCCACCAACCATGGACAGCGTATTTCCAGTGGGTACATGGACACGAGCGAGGGGCTCAGGATCCGACACGACCAATGTTGGCTCCGCCGTCGATTCTTCTCCGACACTAATGCTTGCTGGACTGCTGGTTAGAAACCCGAAAGCTTCGACTGGCTCAACGCTGAGTACATCGTCTGTGGGGCCTGGATTGGCATTGAAGCGTGTATCATCATCATCTGCAAACCGCAGATAGTCAGCCGTAGTGACATGAAATGAGCCTCTCACGTCTAGTTGAGCATCGGCCCCGAACATTACCCCGGCCGGGTTCATAAGGTAGAGGTCCGCTCCTTCGATCGTACTTGCCAGGATACCGTTGATACTGGAAACTTCACCCCCGGTCACTCGACTGATGACATTGTTGAAAGATTGAGTACTCGAAAAATTGGCTATCTCATCAGCGCCTATACTGAATTGCGAGAAGCTATGAAAGAGATTTTGGCCTCTTACCGTACCCAAGTCCTGAGTAATATTATAAGTGTAGCCATCGCCGGGAGGAACGGGACCGGCAGTACCACGAAGACTCCCATCGGTTGCTACCTCTGGATGTGCGCGATCAACCGGGAGTAGATTGCCGAGTATGAATGCGGTTAGACCGAAGAGTCGCCAAACTGAACACTTAATCCTCAGCCATTTGTTTTCACTGTTCATTACCAACACGCGGTTCCCTTTACACTTAATAGTCTAGGCGTTTAAACGGTGCCCTTTATACGTTCCATATGTTTGTATGCGTGTAACAACCCTGGCGCAATAATGTGGCATTAGACGACACTCTGCTTTCTAACGCATGAATGTCTACTTCAGACGCACAAATTCGACACGCCGGTTCATCGCTCGACCTTCCGCTGTTGCGTTGGTCTCGATGGGTTTAGTCTCCCCGAAGCCCCGCATAGTAAGCCGATGCTGTGGAATACCGTGGGCACTCGTGAGGTAGTCAACGACGGCCTTCGCACGTCTCTCAGACAGCTCCTGGTTGAAAACTGCCCGTCCGACACTGTCTGCGTGCCCCTCGACCAGAATGACGGCGTCGACGTCCCTCAGTGCCTCGGCAAAGTTATCCAGAATATGCTGGGACTCGGGCAGAATACGAGCTGCACCGGTATTAAACTGAATCTTTGCGCGGACCCGAATCTGATACTCCCTTGAGGCCACCTCGAGAGCACCGACGTCGGTCGTGACGACGGAATCTACCCCGCGTTTTATGTACCGGTGCGGCTTTTCAGTGGTTAGCTGCAGTTCTCGGGCAAACTCCTCCTGCGTCTCGACAAAACGAACTTCCTCGCCTGCATTAACAACCGTGCAGAGTGTTCCCAGAAAAATAAGTGGAATGAGTGGTTTCACGGTGTCGCCTCCTCCTTTGAGTAACATCCGCATTGGCGCCGAGCAACAGGTAAGGGAGCCTCTCGCTGAGGCTTTATGCACGCCGTATTCCAACGGTTGGTATCTACCCTTTGTATAGCTCTTGACCATCGGCATGTCAATATGAACAGCATCTCGCATCAGTTGATGCATCCAGCTCACCACTGTCGACAGCAGCACCCTGGCAAAGCCCTGCCGGCGCTGGTATCGCTCGAGTAACCGAAGTATGATTGCCGCCATGCAGCGGATTGCATCCTGAGAGGTAGCCACTGATGGTATCCCGCACATGTTTCGTTCTGTTAACTCTTCTCTCCTACGCGGCACCGGCTTTTTCTCAGGCGCCCGCCACAGACGCTCCCCCTGATGGTCTGGAGTTGTGCCCGGAACCGCTACCGGCCGAGGCCCGCAAAATCTTTGCCGGCCAGGTGGACACCGTCAAAGAAGTTGCCCGGCTAGACGCGAACGCGGGAGACACGCTGAATGCGCAAGCCGCACTGGTGCAACGCGCCCAGGCGCTGTTGGCTTCGGGGCGCTATATCGAGGCTACCGCAGCTTTGGAGCGTGCACGCAGCCTCGAGAAACCCGGAAGTGACAAAGCACGCAGCGCTGCCATCGAGGTCAGCCTGGGCAATGCCTATTTTGCGGGCGGGAATTTAAAGAAAGCTGAGGATATCCTGCAGACGGCGGTGGCATCGGCCCGTGAAGCGGACAATCCGCGGGTGCTCGCCGCGGCGTTCATCAATCTCGGCAACGTGCTGGCCGCGCAGAGCAAATACTCTTACGCCAGTTCGGCCTATGCGCGAGGAATGAAGGTTTCCCGCCAGATCGGTGACGATGCGCTGTTCGTCAAGGCGGCGGTGAATCGGGCCCGCGTTGCCCATGCCATGGATCGTAGGCAAGAGGCGCATTGGTTGCTCGCCGAAGCGGTGACGGCCGCAGCAACGCTGGAGGACAGTCCCGCAAAGGCCTTCGCCCTGCTCAGCGCGGGGCGTCTTATGCAGGAAAACGCAGAAACCCCTACCGACAAGAGTCTGGAAACCACCCCTGTCCACAGGACCCTGGTTGAGGCAATTCGCGTGGCAGAAGCCGTTGACGACGCGCGCGCGATCTCTGAGGCCAATGGCTATCTGGGCGAGCTATATGAGCTGGCCGAACGCAACGAGGAAGCGCACGCGCATACGGTCACTGCGATCTTCTACGCCCAGCGCGTCGATGCCCCGGAACTGCTCTACCGCTGGCACTGGCAGAGGGGGCGACTCTACAAGGCCAAGGGTGACTTGAATTCTGCCATTGCGGCCTATCGCACGGCCGCATCCCACTTGAAGGACGTTCGCGGTGAACTCATTGCCATCGCTCAGCACGGTGGGCGGTCCTACCGCGAGTCCGTCGGCCCGCTCTTTCAAGACTTGGCCGACTTGCTGCTTCAGAGTGCATCGAGCACTGAAGATCAGCAGAAAATTACGGTTTACTTGAAGGACGCCCAGCAGGCCGTAGAACAACTCAAGAATGCTGAATTGCAAGACTACTTTCTGGACGAGTGTCTCGTAACCCGGCAATTCCAACAGGTCGAGGTCGACCGCCTGACCGAGAGTGCGGCGATCCTCTACCCGATTCTTTTGTCGGATCGCATCGAGCTTCTGTTGACCCGGTCAACGGGTATGGTGCAACGGACCGTTCCAGTGTCACAAGATGAGGTAACGAGTGTCGTACGTACATTCCGAAAAAACCTCGAGAAAGAGCCACCAACAGACGACTGGCGCAGCGGTGCAACGCAATTGTATGACTGGCTGATCCGGCCGCTGGAGAAAGAGCTGGATGACAAAGACTTTGATACCCTGGTCGTTGTGCCCGACGGTCCTTTGCGAACCATACCGATGGCCGCTCTCCATGACGGCAAGGGTTATCTCATCGAGCGATATGCGCTCGCGACGACGCCCGGCATTGACCTTACCGACCCGAAACCGCTCGTCTGGGGAGAGTTGCAGGCACTACTACTCGGCGTCAGCGAAGAAAACACAAACGAAAAAAATCAAAAATTGTCCGCGCTTCCAGCGGTCGAGTTAGAACTCTCCGAAATCAGAAGGATCGTGGGCGTCCAGAATGCTACCGTACTAAAAAATGAAGCGTTTACCCCCGAGAAAGTCCAAGAAAAATTGACCCAAAGGCCGTACGAGCTCGTGCACATCGCGACGCACGGGGAGTTTGCCGGCAATATCGAAGACAGCTATGTGCTGGCTTATGAAGGAAAAGAGATCAAGATGACTCAGCTCGAGGAACTGATGCAGATTCGACGCTTCAGTGACGAGCCCATCGAGTTGCTCACGCTGAGCGCCTGTCAAACGGCGGCCGGCGACGACCGTGCGGCCCTGGGTCTCTCGGGCATTGCCATCACGGCGGGGGCACGAAGTGCGTTGGGCACACTTTGGTCGCCGTACGATCAACCTACAGCACAACTCATTGCCGAGTTCTACACACAACTTGCAGACCCGTCAGTATCCAAAGCCAAGGCCCTGCAAACTGCGCAGATCAAAATGCTGCAGAGTAACACCGTCTTAAAGCATCCTGCCTACTGGGCACCTTTTCTTCTTATCGGCAACTGGCTGTAAACCCGTGTAAAAACCTGCCAGCCAGAGCTGTACCGCTAAAACGCCTGATAGCTCAGCTGAAAATTGAGGCTACCGTCTTCGAAGGCGTTCCCCGGATTATCGACCTCATTGAGTTGATAGCCGTAGTAAAGGGAGCCCTGCAGATTTCGAATTGGTTGAACGAGCAGCCCCAGACCGACACTGCCAATATTCTTGAGGTCCAACTCCGGCCCTCGGTAATTCCAGGAGCGCCCATAGTCTCCGAACACCGCTAACTGGACGATGCTGCCTCCTCCTGACCGGCGAAGAACCGGCAAGCGTAATTCCAGTGAGCTGGCTAAGCCGCTGTCCCTGACCAGTTGATTGGTGATATAGCCCCGCACACTGGAGGGCCCTCCAACACCAAATTTCTCCATGGAAAGCAGTGGATCGGTGGCGATCTGCACATCCGTCCTGAAAATCACCTGATTGTCCGGCGCGCTGAACATATTGAAGCGACGAGCATACTGAAATTGTCCCAGCCAGGTAAAAAATTGGCCATCCGGCCCGTCATCGTTACTGGTTGCGCCGAGGATATCCAGCCCCAGGCTGAAAGTGGAACGAGCGGCGAAAACCTCCTTCTCTGTGCGCTCCAGCCAATCCCCAACCAGCCGTACGACCGATACCTGACTCTTTCCGCTTTGTGCGCCTTCAGAAAACGAAAACCGTTCGCCCAGCAAGTAGGTCTTATTTTCCCGCTTCTCCAGTCGGATAATGCCGTTGATCGTGCGCGTGAAAGTCTTCTTAAAGGGGTGTTGCAAGCGAATGATGGCTTGCTGAAACTTCGTCTTAATATCCAGATCCTTGAACTCATTGGGAAACACGACGTCGGAGTCCACCCACTCATACTCAAAGCCGAGTGTCGTATCGCGCGCCGTGATCGGGATAGAATAGCTACCAGTCCAGTCGTCAACGCCCTCGGTCTTTTGGTAACCTAGCGTGAGCTTGTCGCCCCATCCCGTCAGGTTGCCGTGCTCGACTCGCACTCCACCTTGCTTGGCACCCACGCTGGGCGTACGGTGATTGTCAAAATCGAATCCAATCTGGTAGGGACGACGCTCCTTTACATTCAAATTCAGAAGGCTCTCACCCCGCTTAGTCCCCGGCGCCAGTTGACCGTCCAACTGTGAAATCAATGGATTCTGATTTAAGAGCTGTAGCCGCTCTTTTAAGGTATCGACGTTCAGTGGTGGTCCGGTACCGAGGGCGACACGGCTTCGAATGTATCGCTCCCGAAGCCGCTGTTCGCCACTGATATTGATCTTGTCGGCAGGGAGGATTCCTTCGACAAACCACAACGTAACGACACCATCTTCCGGATACTGGTCGGGTATAATCACACCAGAGGTGGTGTATTTTTTATTCACGTAATGCAACGTCAGCTGGTATCTCAGTTCCTCGAGCAGTTCGGTCGTCATATTACAACCGAGGTAGGGCGCAACCATGGTCCGTAGCTCTTCCTCCGAGAACACTGTGTTGCCGACGATGCGATAACTTTTGACACAAATACGCAGCTCAGGGGGCACTGCAGGCCGCTCGGCGGGTGGTTGCGTTACGGCTGGAGCCGGCGCTGGGGCCGGCATGACAGGTTCGGGCGGGGGTTCCTCCGATGGGAAGGCCGGCAGATCCAGGCGTTGATCACCAGGTCGCGGGATTGCGCCTTGGCCCCAAGATGTCAGTGGTATCAGGCAGGCGATAATCGCCGCCGGTAATCCCAGCCGCGACCGATGTCCGGCAAGACTTGCTCTGGTAGGGCTGACATATTCCATCTCCCCACTCCTTCTCCGTGAATTGGCCTTCCTCATGGCACTTTTATTGGTTCCTTTTTCTGGTCACGCTCTCATGGCGTTCTAACCAAACCGACCGGTCGACAAGCCTGGGAGTAAGCATGCACACTTGCGATCAGTAGACGGTGCGATGTTCGGGGAAAGCGCTCTTAACAGATTAACGGTTTCCACTTTCAGCGGAGTCTTCCGCCACCCGGCCCGGTCTTCTCGAATCGCTCCTCAGCTTCGCGAGCTGCATCATCAGCCCATTCCCTTTCAGCTTCCTTTTCGCATTCTTCTGCAGTACGCAACTGCTCTGTACACTCCTCGCGCGGTGCTGGCGCCTGGCAGCCAATCGAAACCATCAGCACCGCTGCCGCAAATAGAAGGGTCGCTCTTCGTATCAATCTGATCACACCCGTCAGCGCTCGACCGAACAGTGTAATGGTCACTTGTCGTGACTTGGAGGTTTGCAAATAAAGTATGGTACTAAGGCTACCCGGATGTCAAATCCGATCCCGGTGTGTTCAGCGTGGTATGAAACTGCTTTTGAGCAGGACTATCAACGCTGGAATTCGCCGGAATCGTACAAAGCCATTACCTCCACATCAATGCCAAGGACTGCCTGACTCTGATCTCACCGGTGCTCGAATTCGGTAACGTATGCGCACTGAGGACAAAGCTTCTCCAGCCGTTCCTGGAACACGGTGAAGATTTGCCCGTCCTCCGATTGCACCGGTACCTTTTTATCCGACACCACTGCAGCCACACCACGCTTGCGCCGGAAATAGTTTCCCAGTTCCACGTTTTCCGCGCCTTGTTTGAGTTTGGCAGCAAGCCGCTCCAGCTCCGGCCTGGGCCCTCGCGAAGCCACGAAGTAAAGACGTTCCTTGCCGCGTGTGTCGTCCAGGCGGAAAGCCTTGTCCGCTGCCGGTAACACGTACTCGCGGCCCTTGGACACAGGATTCGTATTGTTGAGCTCGACACCTTTGAACGATGTCATAGGGAACAACTGAAAGAACTGCCCCTGACTGTCGGCCTGAAAGATGTAGACGTATGCATTCTCGTCTGGCGTGAACTTGATCTTATAGTGATCCCCGGAATGGAGGACTGTGCCCGACTTGATCGGCTTGGCCCGGCCTACACCACTCGCTTGATAGACATAGTTGACCTGGAATGACGGACCCTTTGGGTCCTTCAAAATAAAAACGAAATCTCCCTTGTCCAGCAACGGATCGCGGATCTTGCCGTACTGCGGGGTCTGGGCGAGCTTGCTGTAGTTGGTCACTTTGTCCTCGAGAAACAACCCAAGCTCTGATCCCGTGACGTAGCCGTCGCCCGTCACGTCGCCTTCACCCTCCAGAGCGGCAACGAACTGGCGCCTAAATATGCTGACATCGGGCACTTCCTGGTCAGCGCTTCCGGCCGTGATGAACTGCCGTACCGGGCGTGCCGCCTTGTGGGAGATATTCTCCGACGCTCCGCGCGTCATGGCGAATATGGTTCCCGAGAAACAGCTGTCGAATACGAACAAGGCGTGTTTCGCCTCGATTTGTTTGGCCCATTCCTCAAAGCGCATCATGCTGATTGCATTGTCGCGAAAACCTGGTAGGTCAGTATCCGGGCGGGGAGCGTCACGCGACACGATATACCCAAGCCATCGCTCACGATCTTCATTGCCATAGGCGGGTTTATAAGTGTAGCCGTGACCGGCAAAGTAAAACAGCAGGCGGTTATCGGAATCGAGGCCGTAACGATTGATAAAGTTTCGATAGGCCGCTTCCAGCGTTGCCTGGTCAGGATCCTCCACCACTTCGACCGTGAAGCCTTGGTTCTTGAGGACTTCTCTTATCGCCCTTACGTCCTTTTTCACCCCAGGCAAGCGCGGCCAGCCTCGCGTGTATTTGCTGACGCCTATGACAAGGGCGTAACTGCCCCGATACAGGCCGACGTTCTGTCCGGCTTCATCCTGGATACGGACAATGCCGCGGTTAACCCCGACAGGTTCCTTCCCGGCCGAATCTGACCGATCCGTGCCGGATGATGGGGTCTGGCAGCCGAACAAAACGATAAACAGCGCAGCTGCAGACAGAAAAACCGCTTTCCGCATGGTTGACCTGGCCATCTATGCTCCTCCAAGAGTCGTTAAGGTTCTTCTTTAATCCTTCAGGAACCCTTCTACCAATTCTGCCAGCCTACCTTTTTACCACCCCGGAGACGCAACATGTATCGGAACGCGGTTCCGGCACTTTGTGTTTGAGCCAACATTTGGGTTTTGGTCCCTGCACTCCCGGGTTGACGTATGTCCATGCCACACATCGGCGTTCCTTGACGCAGGCGCTCTGGCAGAGCCTGGGGTCCGTCTTGCTCAGTTCGAACTGCCGGAAATCCTGACCGCGTCGGTCAATGTTCTCTTCGATACTTCTGCCCGGATTCACAACGGCGGGCGGGTCCTCGGCCTCAGGCCAAAACAGCCAGAGTCCCAATCCGCCAAGGAGCAATACGCCGGCGACAATAGCCACCGGGATACACCAGCTGCAACGCGTTGGTGGTGTTTTCACACCGGTCATTTCCCGTTGCGGAACCTCAAAGGCCACCGTCTCACCTTCGGTGAACTGTTCCCCGGGACTGCGGGTGGAGAAGATGAGCAAGCGATAGGTGTACTTGCCAGGCGGCACATCTTCCCCGGCATGAATACGCACGGTGACTTGATCCGCAGCGCTCTCCCCCAAATCACGCTCGGCGGGGCCGTCGATCTGCACCCAGCCGGCCTGAGCGGGTGCATCCATCAAGGTCTTCGCACCGACGCGTAGTGGACGATCCGTGGTGTTGCGAATCGTGAAGACATGAACAGCCCCGCCATCAGCTCCGCAGGTGACATGGTTGGTGACCGCGGTGATGCTAACGATACTCATTGTCGTTGTTCTCCCTGAAAGCACTTTGCAAGAATGCCAAGTCCCGCTTCGATGGGAGTGTAGATTACGCATTCAATGTCGGTGTATCAACCTCCTTATAGTGCCGGTGACGCCAGCTTCAGGGTTACGCCCAACTGCTCCAGTTGTCAGCCCATTTCTCCGTATAGAAGGTATTGTGAGAAGCGGGGCTCGAGATGGCACTGATCAGGCTGGGAATGGCAACCACAAATAAATAGAGCGGCCCAAGCACACGGTTTTGCCAGGTATGGCCGTACTCGTGCTGCCAATCCGAGAAACCGCTCCAGCCGGTCAGAACAGGTCCAAGCGAATAGGCACCGCCCCAGCCATCCATGTAACCCGGTGCGACGACTTTGGCATATTTGCCCCACTCGGGCCTGACTTCACCGCCCAATAGAATCATGATCAGACCGGATACAAAACCAAGACTTGTACTCAGGATGCCCCAAGTCAAGTCCAGCCAGAACCAGGGTTGGAACACAGCAGAAATCACGAGCAAAATCGGACTCACTATAAGATTGGGGATGTAGCCAACGATAGTTCCCAAAACTTTCCCAAGTTTTTTCTGAAAGAAACTAAGCATTTTATTGCCTCCTGTAATTATGTCGAACAAAGACCCTTTGCGGGATTGTCTTTCACTATCCAATAATCGTCAGTTGATTTTAAGTAACTAATCCAGATTGGATTTGTGACATATTTACATCATCATGAATACTTGAATGTGTATCTCAATATCGTAAGCCTATAGATAATTTCCCATCAGGATAAAGGGGGCCCAGTAGTAAGGGTGGGCGTAGGACCGGACGGTAGCAGACCTGCGCCCGCCTTCAGCCGGGCCCGCGGGCACTGCACCCCGACCTTCGGTGTTTCCGCTAAGGCCTGTCGACGGGCGTCCGTCCCCTCGCAGGAAACCCAGCTGGGTCTGGCGCAGTGCCTCGGCCTTGGTCATCCCCTGCTGGCGGCGCCGATAGAACGTCGCCATGAACTCAGCCGTACTCGAATCCGCCACCGGCCAGAGGGTGGCAAGCACGGCCTTGGCCCCCTGCTGTTGAGCAAGGACGCCGAAACTTTCGATCTCTCTCCCGTGAGCATCGCGCCCGCCATAAGCCGTCTCACAGGCCGAGAGGGTGAGAAGGTCGACCTCGGATAGCGGGTAGTCGCCGTCCTGGATATCCGCAAGCGTTAGCTTCTGGTTGGCACCCAGCAGAAGGAAGGAATCAGCCTCGTTACCGGGCTGAAACTTGAAATGGCTGGCGATATGCACCACCGGATAGCCCGCCCACAGATCAATGCTGAGCTGGTCCGGGGTAAAGTCACTGTCGAGGCGCACCACACCCGGGAGCACGCCCAGTGGGTCATCGAGCCCTTCCTCACGGACGATGGAATTGAGTTCCCGCGCGACAGCCGGCAACGCGCCGAACCCCTCACCCGCGCTCTCGCTCACCCCCATCCCGGCCACCCGCCAGAGCGACTGGGGTCGAGTTGCGAGGTGGCGCCGTGCGGCGGCGGTGTAGACGACCAGCGCGTAACGCTCGCTGAGATAGCGCTTGCCGTCGTGCAGAGCCGCGATGGGGAGATAACGCAAAGTGTCGTCGAGCGAAATCAGTAGTGTACGTGACCCGGCCTTGCGCAGGTCGTCTTCCAGGGGACCTACCACGTAGCCGTAGAGCGTCTGCGCCTGGGGCAGCGGATCGCTATGCGGATCCTGCAGGACTTTGCGAAAATTGACAATCAGGCGGTTGAGTTCCTTCCAGGTGATGAAGCTGTCCCGGTGTACCTGCTGTGTACGGGTGGTGAGCAGCAGACGCAGCCGCTCGTCGGTCACGAAAGTGTGGATAATAACCGAGCCCGGGCCGAGGTTCTTGAGTTCTGTTTGTACCTGTCGCAGAGTCTTGAGCTCCTTCTCGCCAAACTCCATGACGCGATGCGGGTCTTGCGCAATAAAGGCCGCCTCGAGTTCCTCGATATACGCCCGAACGGCCGCTCGAGCGATCTGCATGTCGCTGCCGAGCTGTTCGAGGCGACGCGCCTCCTCGGCATTCAGCCCCTGTTTCTGGTCCTCCCTGAGTTTTTCATACTCCAGCCCAATGGTAATGAGATGCCGGTGGATCACCGCGTAACGTTCGGCCCAGGGGCGCTCGGTCTCGGTATAACTCGCAGCGGTAGTGACCGCCTCCGCCTGATCACTCCGGCGGCGTATGAACTCAAAGTACTCCTCCTCCTTCAACATGGTGAGAACTTGCTCCGCCTCTGTGAGCCGACCTCGATCTATGAGCAGATTGGCAAGTCGCCGGTAATTGTCTTCAATCTTGCTCACGTAGGCACGCTGCTCCTGCTTCGGCAAAACCTCGAGTTCGGTGCGTATTGCCTGAGTGATGTTGATGGACATTTTGTAAAAAATAATCGCCGGCTCAACTTTATTCTGCAGCTCAAGCGCAGATCCTATGTTGCCCAGAGTGATACGTTCCCCGTCCCGATCATCAAGCTGGCGCCAGACAATCAGGCTCTGTCTGTAAAAATCCAGCGCTTTTGAATAGTCGCCGAGTTGTTTATAAACACTACCGATGCTGTCAAGGGTCGCAGCCATCTGCTTGCGGGTGTTCAAGCCCTGAAGAATTTTTAGCGCCTCGTTTAGCATCTCCAGCGCATCGGATGTTTGCCCGTCTTTGGCCAGGGTAAGTCCCAGACTGTTGAGTGTGTCGGCCCGGCCGAAGTGGTCTTGCAGTTTCTCGCGGAGAGACACGGATTTCCGGAATGCAGCGATCGCCGCCGAATAGTGATGCTGCTCGGCATGCGTGTACCCAATGTTATGCAATGCCGTCGCAACGCCCGACTGATCGCCTTCATCCTGGTACATCTGCAGCGCCTTTTCGTGAGCAGTCAGCGCTCTGTCATATTGACCGAGTTCCGCGTAAAGGGAGCCGATATGAGTGAGGATGGCGCCGGCATTTCTCAAATCACGCGGCTGGATCGTGTCAGACAGGCTTTTTGCCTGCTCGTAAAGTTCCAGCGCCTTTGCATATCGACCCTGCGCAAAATACGTAGAACCGAGGTTAACGAGGGTTCCGACCTCGCCCGGCTGGTCGCCGACCTCCCGGCGAATTGCAAGCTCTTGTGTGTACTGGTCCCTCGCCGACTCGGCCTGCCCTAGCGTCTGATATGCGATGCCCATCCCGTTGCGCAGCATGGCTTCATCGAGACGTGCTCCGGATTCCTTTACTAAAGCCAAGGCATTCCGGAAAGCTGCCAGCGAATGGTCATAGCGCTGCTGCTGGAGTTGGACGCGGCCGATTTTATAGTAGATGTCGGCTCTAAGCATCGGATCATTGATTTCGTCAGCCTCCGAAAGCGCCTCGTGATAGGCCTCGAGAGCGTCGGCATAATTGTGATTCTGGTAGTACGCAAAGCCCTGTTCGATTAACTGCCGGGCATCGGTGGCCGGTTCCCGCGACGGGACGGATTGTTGCAAGTTGCAGCCTGATAGTGTCAGGGCTGATAACCCACCGACGGCAAGATGAATTACCACCTTCCTGGCAAGCTGAAGGAGCATCAACGCTACTGTCTGGTACAACCCGAATGGGGACGACTTGGTCTCGGCGTCTGCGCCAAATGTTCTGCGGGTTCCGACACCGGCGGGTAACTCGGCAACTCCTGGCGAAATATCCCATCAGGCCTGTTATTAACATCCGGCAGTGGCGGGATTCTGCGTAGCGTTTCGAGTGCCCCCTGATTTACTTGCGGCCGCGAAGACGGTGATTGTTGTTGCGGCTGCATTTGCTGCATGCGTTGCTGCTGCATTCTCTGCTGTTCGAGTTGCTGTCTACGCTGCTGCTCGAGCTGCTGCTGCATTCTCTGCTGTTCGATCTGCTGCTCGAGCTGTTGCTGCATTCTCTGCTGCTCGATTTGCAGCATGCGCTGCTGCTCGAGTTGCTGAACGCGTTGCTGTTCCAATACCCGCTGGTCAACCTGCACCGGCGAATATTGTTGAATTCTCTGCTCACCGGTACTGTTAATCGATAAAGACGCAAGAAGAACTGCTGCCGTCACTACCCTGAAAACAACTTTCAAGTGTCCTTTTGTGGTGAAATTCACGTCCATGACTCACCTCCTGTGATTCCGTTGTACTGAACCGCAGTGGTATACCGGGTCGCTTGTGTATAACCGATTGGTGACCACTATTCATACACAAAACAATCCCGTGCATCACATCCCCCTAACCCGGGCGCATATATGTTGCCACCATCCTGGTAGATGTTGCGGGGCGTCTCTGGATAAGCACCGCCTCCCTGATAGGGGTATGCCTGCGGCTGCTGCATTTGATTCAGTGCAGCCAAGCAACCAGGCGAAAGTTGGTTTTGCAGCTGTTGTCCCAGTTGAATGGCATACTGATAATTTCCGCTGAATGCGGCCTGCACTGAGCGCTGGGTGTACGATTGAATGACTTGCGTTTCCTGCGCAGAACACCCTGTCTGTGCTGCCGCGTACCGAGCGAGAACCACTGCGTTTATGCTGACCAGAATAATCAATAAAAAGACGTCCCTGATCACTTCCATCATGGTTGTTGCCTCCTTTTCATCCTGAATCAGGACTTCATACTACTGAATATAGATCAAATGTTTATCGAGGGATTGGGCACTATTTGATCCAGATCAATAAAATTGCATATCTGTTATAGCTGGAAACGGACCGCGTTAATCGTTCCCGACAGGCTGGGTATCCAGTTCGACAGGAATTTCGTCTAGATAGTTATCGGATGCCGGTTGCGATGGATCGCCGGTGTTAACGGCTGATGAGGAGAAACGGACTCCAGTAGTAGGGGTGCTGGTACGCTGTATTGTGGCGTAACGCCCGGATTGCGGTGCGCGCAGCGCTTGCCGGCGTGGACGATATTGCTGCGGCATAGAAGGCCTTCATCCACTCTGATGTCGCCGCGTCATCGATCTTCCACGCGGATAGCACCAGGGCATCGGCACCGGCGAAGAGCAGGCCGCGCATCATGCCGAGTACCTCGTTGGCGTGCGTAGCCTTGACCGTACCCGTCTCGCATGCGCTCAACACCACCAATCTGGCCGCATCCAGCGGAAGCCCATACATCTCGGCGGCGGTGAGCCGTCCGTCGTCACCATCGCCTTCGCGCAAATAGAGGTGAGATAGCAGTGGTTCATCAGCCGAAAAACGCCCGTGTACGGCGAGATGAACCAGGCCGTGTCCAGGCAACTCCGCCTTGACGGTTGACTCGGTGGGTAAGGCATCGTCGATAATCCGCCCGGAGAACCGGTCACCGATGGTGCGTACTTCACTGGCGGCATAGCGCAAGGAGGGGTCGGCTACTGCCAGGGCGCTGAGTTCCTGCAGCGGGTCCGGCGCCGTCAGTGAAGCAAACACTGTGGCGCTCGGTGCATAGCTGATTTTATAGTGCTCGCCGACAAAGGTGCCGGACTGATGGGTCAGCAAGGCCTGAAACGGTAGGTAGTGCAGGTCCTCATGTGGCACCACGACCAGGTGGTCGGATCGGATGTGGTCGATGATCGGATCGAGTAAATACAGGTACAACTCGCGGGCCACCTTGGCATTGAAGGGGGGTGCGGGATCGGTGAGGCTGTCGCGCAGCACACGGACCTTCCTTTGCAGTTCAGAGCGCGGCAGGAAAACTGAAAATACCCGTACCGCTCGCGGCGCTATGTGCCAGACCACGAGCTGGGTGTCGAGTGATACGTAGGCCACCATCTCGCTGTTGTCAGCAGCCAGTATCGATTGCACGTCTTTGAGCGACACCGGCTCGGAGGTGACCAGCTGGCCCAGGCGCGGGGTCTCGGTGCGGATACGCGCCGCGAGTGCGTCAAAGTCCTGCTGCAGCGCATCCAGGTTCTCTTCCAGCTCAGTTTGATTCCACTGGGCCTGCACTTTCTCAGCGCCGACGACCTCAACGCCGCGATCCGGCGTGCCGGGTTTGAGCGTGTACTGGTCGGCAGCTGCGCAGGCCGAGTCGTCGGCCTGATTCAGGCGCAGACTGAACAGACAGGCCTGATGTTGTGCGATGCCGGCGCGCAATTCCTGCAGGCGTGCATAGAGCATGCGTTGCTTTGGATTGGACAAAGCCAATTCCTTGCTGGCAAGCAGATCGGACATCACGCGGGAGCGGGACCGCTCCATCGCCGTAAACGCCTCTTCATAGCGCCGCCGGTCCAACAGGTTGAGCATGAGAGTATAGTAAAAATCGACTTTGTCAGCCAGAAAGCTGCCGCGGGAACGCTCCTCGTGGAGTGCCCTTCGGTCGCTCTCGAGCAGGGTTGTCGCGCGCTGGTACCAGTCGAGCGCGGCCACGCCATCGCCGTTCATTTCGCTCAGCAGTCCGCGTACGTAGGCGCCGCGCGCGTCGTCGGCAACGGGCAGGCCGCCTGAATGCTCGATCCATTGCAACAGACCATCGAGTTGGGGGTTCTGTCCTGCGCTGAAGCGCTCATGCACCAGCACGTCGTCTGCACTGTGTGGCTGGAAGACGCTGCTTTCGGTCACCATCTGGTGCATCCGTTGCTGGCCGTGAATCATCTCCTCGCGCACCTGCAAACGACTCAGGAAACCGCGGGTCTGGGTAACGAGTCCGCTCCAGCCCAGTCGCTCGGCTTTCGCAAGGGCGGCCTTATAGTCTCGCCTTGCCAGTTCCACCGCTTTGAGGCAGGGAGTGAAATTACGGTCATAGTCACACTTTTCCGCGAGCTTCTGATAGACGTCCGCACGGTCAAGATGGCCGTAGAACAGCAGCTTGTCGTTGCCGACCACTTCCTCGAGCGCAAACGCCCGGTTCAGCGAATCGGCTGCGCCCACGAGGTCACCCTGGGTGGCCTGGATCTGCGCCAACAAGTCATAGGCATCAAACAGGTAGCTGCGATCAGCGACCCGTTTTGCTGGAATCAACGCACGTTTCGTTAAATTGAGCGCCGTGTCAGCTTCCGTTTGACCATATAGTGCCGCCCGGGCATGTCCCATGAGGGCTTTCGCCTCAGCGTCATCGGCTTGCGCGCTGCGGGCCAGTGCTTGCGCCTCGCGGTAGGCGACGATGGCACCGTCCCAGTCTTCACGATAGCGGCGCGTGTCGCCCAGGCGTACCAGCGAACGCGCCACCCGGACATCTGCGTGCTGGTCGCGAAAAAGCCGCACACTCTCGTGGAGCTCCTGCTCGGCCTGGACAAGCTCACCGCGTCTGCTTGCCCGGTCAAAGCTTCTGCGAAAGTGGTCGAGGTAGGCGTCGATACGACCGACCGCACGGTCATGCAGAGCTTGCGCCTGCTCCATCGTGGCGTGGACAGGTGCAACAGCCGCCAGTAACACCATGATGGCGAACGATGCCATCATACCCGGTCTTGAGCCCATGGCTACGTAAGTCCCTCCAAGTCAATGAGTTACTCGAAGGATACCGACTGGACATTTACATCCAGGTTGTTCCAGTCCGGAACCGCGACGGTCAGGTCGTGCATGGTTGGAACATTCACATTACTGAATTCTCTGTTCGCTGGCGTATTGTTTACCTTATCAATCACGAAAGCCCGTACGCCCAGGCTCTTGCCCGCACCGCGGTTACCCATACGGAGCAGGGATAATTCCGGGGATACCGTAAGGTCCACCTCGCTCGCCGGCCCACCGGACATACCGCTGATGGCAAGTGCACGTACCTGGTCGTCAACCTGGCGCGCAAGAGTCAGGCTGAATGTCTTTTCAACACCCGGTGTAAAACGGATCTGCGTGGCATCCGAGCTGACCGAGAGTACATCCTCTTGACCGGCAATGGTGGACACATTTTCAATCACCAGGGAAAGGCCATCCGGCAGGACGGAATTAAAGGTATAGGAACCCGTGCCATTTCCCACGATACGGCGCGTCAACGCGCTGTTTTCCGGCAACAGGTACATGCCTTTCATCAGGTAGCATGGATGACTGTCGGGAATTTCCGCCATTATCTGGCCACCGAAGTTACCGGTGCGCAAATTATTGGCATCCGTAATCTGTAAATCCGCCGGTGACAGGAGAAAATCGATCACAAAGCGGGTCAGTCCGAATGGGCCACTGAAGGGCAGATCATGGTCAGACAGCAGGTACTTCCCGTTGGTCATCATGCCCAGCGTAACACCGTCCTGGCTACTGAATTTCGGGCTGGTGGAATCTGCGAAATACTCGAAATCAATGCGGCCACCATTATCCGTGAACACCAGCCGACAATTGGCAGAGTTCGGATGATTGCAATCCCACACGTAGAGTTCGACCTGATGGGGATTAGTGCTGGTGGATGTGCTGTCTGCCGTCAACTGGGGTGCGGGCCGCCCGACGGGGTACATGAAACGATACGGCATGACACAGTGTGAATCCGATAGACCATCTATGTAGCCTTCATCCCAGATGGCACCGGAAGGAATGAAGAACAGTATCGGCATGTTGTTGCGATCACATCCGCGCAGGAAGGTGACCTCGATCTCGCGGTAGGTCTGCTCCACACGTGAAATACCGTCACGACTTTGATCATGGAAATGAATCAGGCTCTCCCGACTCAACAATTTGCCATGCACCGCTGTCAGCAGCTTATGCACATCGCCTTTTTGAATGGTGGGTGTATCGCTATGGCCCTGCCAGAACCGGTCAGCCACCAGGCTGGCGAGCGAGGTGCAGAAACCCGTCGCCAGACCGCCGTTCGTCTCTCCCTTGAGAAAATAGTGATAGAAGCCGTAGAAGGCCGCGGTGAGGATAGGATGTCCGAAAACGGGGTCGAGCAACTCATGCCAGACTTCCGCTGTACCAAAGGTGTCCTCGTAAGTTCCCCAGTCTGGTACGCCATCCCTGAAATTGCTGAAACTCAGGTTATGCGAGCCAAAGCGGAACGGGATTTCCAGAATCCGCGGTATCTGCGCCATGCGGCTGTTGCTAACCATGCCATCGGGATTTCTCACCTGCAATGTCACCGAGCCTCCCGAAGTTCCGATACCACCTGTACCGGGCATATCGAAAGTCAGTTGCGTAGCACTCGATAGCGTGGCCGGATTACTGGCGCCATCAACTAGTACAGAAGCACCACCCAGGAAGGCACGACCACTGAGGGTTACCGTTGTGCCAGGAGCGAGTGCACTACTGAACGTCGCCAGTTGTGGTTTTATCCACACGGTTCTGCGGTTGCTCTCTGTGCCGTCCTGTCGGCGGACGTAGATCGGCTTGTCTCCGCCAGCAATGTTCATTGGCACGGTAACAGTGATACTTTCATCGGCATTGATGGTCGGTACCAGCGTATGGCTGCCGACAATCACCCGATCATTAGAGCTGAACCGGCTGCCACGCAGGATGATGCTGTCGCCAGGGAATACTTCTGAAGGTACAGTTTCGTTCAACCAGGGACGCGTCAACAGGTCGTCCCAGCCTTCCTGGGTAAACTCGAAAAACTCGATTTCACCGTCAAATCCAAGGTGGCTGGCATCTGCACCGACCGCGCCTGGTTGCCCTTTGGCACCGTTGTGGCCGTTCTCTGCATCGTGGCAGGTCTCGCCAACGCCACTGCGGCCACCATGGCCACCGTTACCGCCTTCACCGCCGTCACCACCGCGGCCTCTTTGCCCGCCCTGGTTCTTGATGCGGAAGGCGTTGCCGGTCACCGTCGCTTCCAAGGTGCCGTCGAGTACGCCAATGGTGATACTACCGCCATTACCGCCATTACCACCCTTTCCACCGCGGCCGCCATTACCGCCATCTCCACCGTCACCACCATCACCCGGATCACTGGTACAGTGGTAGCCAAAGAACCAGACGCGCTTGCCCACGTGACCGTCTGCACCGTCGCCACCCCTGCCACCTCTTTGCCCACGTCCTGCTTTGATCCCGTCCTCACCATTGAGATCTAGGTTGGGCATCGCAGACATGTCCTTGACCCAGATTTCCAGGTTTGGACCGTGCCGACCCGGGGCTCCCGAGATACCGGATTGCCCTGCCCTGCCATCCTCACCATCCAGGCCATCGCGTGAATTGGGTTTTGTCTGTACTCCTGAATACCCACGACCATCGAGATCGGGATTCCCCGCACGTGCCGGTGTAGTGCCACTGGGCCTACGCCAGGATATCTTGGCATTGTTACCCGCAATGATCTTTTCGGCGATGATATAGAGTGTTGTTACGTCAGGCTCGATTAGGAGTTCCTTATCGGTCAGGTCAAGTATGCCGGCGATGATAACGGCACTGTCTACCGGAATCGTGTTCAAACTGTAGAGCTGAACCGTTTGTTCACTGGTCACGGGCCACTTGGCGGGGTTAGCCGCTTCCAGACGATTCAGTATATCGGCGTCCTGAATCTTGAGGGTGTTGTTTTCGCTTCTGAATAGTTCGGATATGTTCCCGGGCTGCAACCGCATGCGGATGGTAGGGTTGTTGCGTAACACCCTGGAGCTCAGTCTGGGGCTGGTACGGGTGGCATCGCCGAGTCCGATAATTCTGCCCCCATCCCCCAGCGGTGAAACGACCCGCCTGAAGGGCAGCGGAGCCACAGGCGTGGTAGGCCGCAGAGCCCCAGGTGATCTTGCCGGCTCGAGGGGTGTTGTGGCCTGCATCGATTTCAGTACGGTGTTACTGTTGCGATTGGTAAGATGTGTGGCAAGCAGCTCACGTTTCGAGTTTGCGCGGGTAGCTATTGCAAAATTTTTGGCAATATCCGCCCACCTGATCGGCTGAGACTTGCGTGATGCAATCATCACCTTACCGCGATCCATCACGGTCCGGGAAACAATCTGCAACGTGTCCAGATCACTGAGCTTGCTGACTCCCGCCGCATTCAGGATGTCCTTGATAGGCTGCAGACGCGCATGGCTTTCATCGGGTAACAGGTTTACAATCACGCGATTCAGACCGGTCGCCAATTTGAAGGCGTCCTCAATGCGCTTTGCCGCGCTCCTTTTCTCCATGATGAACTGGTCGCTCATCACACCGGATCGAATCTGCACATCACTGATAGTGCCGGCGAAAGGCCAGTTACTGTTATCCACCCAGGCACCGATGACAAAGCCCTTGTCCCCCACATTCTGGATCGGGCTGGCGTCGACCTGTTCGGCTACTTCATTGCCATCCATGTAAAGGTTCATCTTGCCACCGGCGTCGCGCGTGAAGCGTACGGAGGTAACACGATTGGCCTGCACTCGTGTATTACCGCTGTTTAATCTCGTCCAGCCGTTCGCTGTGTGAACCGAACCTACCAGTTGGCCTCCCCCGTCTATGTACAGAGCGATTGCTGGACTTTGCCCTTCCAGAATATTTTTTCTTTGTCCATCCACTCGTTCCGGACGTATCGTTGCGCTGATAGTGAAGGACGATAATTCATCGAGCGGTTTGCTTCTGCCGATCTGCACGAAACCGTTCCGGAAAACCAAACCATCCTGGCCACGCGTGGATTTGACGTTACTGCTTACCTTAACAGGCGTTCCCTTGGCGGATCCATCAAATACATCGTAAGAATCGGCGCGTAGTTGAAACAATAGACTTTGATTGGACATAGACACCTCCGTGTTTTATTTTGAATACTCACCATCAAACGCTTTGGGGGCACATCTCTGATTAAGTTATCGTTAAGAGCCCAAAGGTGTTGTGATGCAAAGAGCAGCATCCGTATGGATCAAGATTAGTTCAAGAATTGGGGTTTTTCAATTTGATCACGGGTACGCTAAATATTTACCCCTAATCAAGTCTCAATACCGATCAGTGGTTACACCGCCTTGCTGTTCCTGCGAGTCATTGGCTAGCTGGTCTGCGCGGTTCACGACTTTGGCAAGGCGCGAACATACAGCCAGAAGGATGTGACAGATGTTTGCCGGTGGGTAAAGCGTTAATGATAAATTCACCATCCGTCTTTGACATGTTCTAATCCCCCCCACGACCCCAGGCGCTTGACTGGCGGTCGAGATATCGGGTAGGTTGGAGGCTAGTCGGAGCACAGTCCGTGCGTCCACTTTTATCCTGCTGCCAATTGAAACGGCAGCTCGTTTTTGAGAATTTTGGACAGTATGTTATCACCATTGCCCGTCCAGGCATCACCAAACTGACAGTGACATCGATGAAACCAGATAGGAAGCTGAATCAACAATGACCGCAAGCACTGTGACGGCATTTTCCTGGATGGGTGTCATCATGATCTGCCTGATCGTCGTCGCGGACATAATCCTCATGCAGCTTAAGTCACCACGGGAAGCGACAACCTGGAGCGAGTTGCTGAGAGTGGGCGCATGGTACACAACCGCCATACCCTGGGGTCTCGGTGTGTGGATCGGCCACTGGTTCCCGATCGTTCAAGAGCCTCTATTTAAATATTCTTACGTGGTCGTGTTGGTTCTGACCTTGATCTGGGTGGCTCTCGGGGACATCTTGAAGATCAAGATGCGGCGCGTGGTTATTCCCCACATCGCCACAGTAGCCTTGGGACTGTTCGTCGGCGGTTTGTTCTGGCCGCTAAAGCACGTCAACTGATTATTTGGTGATTACCGCTATGGCAAATGACCTTAACTTGAGTTTTTTGGGAACCATATCAGAAGGTAGCGCGTTATGGCGTTACGTCATGAGAGGAGAGGCCTGATGTCAGACGGAAACGAGCCATGGCGCCCTGGCGTTAGATTATTTGTTCGGATCGCCTGCCCTCTGATACTGGCGTTAACCTTCGTTAGCATGGAGATCGCGCTCGCCTCAAAGGGGCCCATCTCCGATTTCACTAGTGGATTGAGGTGGTTCATTTTCACGACGTTCTTCGCCCCTTTCTTTCTCGGTGTTCTACTGGGACACTGGTACCACCCTGTGCCCATCTGGTATGACATCATGAACAAGAGGCTCTATCGGGGAAAACAGTTTGTTCCTCCAGTCATCTTATTGACGGTTGCTGTACTCGTGATGGGGATTGGGTGGGGGCTTTTCGGGTTCAAGCAACTTGCGCCCAGCCACCTGTCCTTCATCATGGTTTTCGTGGGTGTGCTGTTCGGGGCAGTGATCTGGCCAGTGCGGGTCTTACATCCCAGGCGCTGAGCCGAAGACGTATCGGCGGTCGCTAGCGTCTACTACCCGAGCTCGTTTCCACAACTGCCGGGCTGTACGTGCAAGCCAGCCCGCCGCTTGGTAATTCCGGCTTCCGCGGAGACCGCTGCTTCAGAATGTCCGGTTGCAGCTTCACTACGCAAAAAATATAATGGGAAGTGACAAATACAAGGAGGGGTAGCATCATGGTTGGTGGGATAATTACTATTGTTCTGGGGCTTGTCATCGCAATCGCCGGGCCGACTGCAGGGGTTATTGTTTCACGTCGTGAAGGGGGGCGGAGTAGAAGCGCTCGAGTTGCCGGTAATTCGGCAATCGGCATCGGCGTCTTTATCATAATTTATGGGATTTATCAGGTCGCGACCAGCGCATAATTCTTTGCCAAGCGCCCTGTGCGTTTGACACGACGCAGGCAGCGCTCGCCCGACAAAACGTGCACAGGTCCCTCGCAACCATCGATCACTGAAGCGCAGTGGTTTCGACGGTCGTGTGCCAGAAGATCACATCGCCACCTTCATGGCCGGATTGTTCCAGCTCCTTGTGTTGGGGTTCCTGATTTTCGTTCCCTTGCACCATCGGTAAGATAAACTGGCTGTACATCTCTTGGCTGGAAAATATCTCTTTATCCATCTGTTTGAGTGCCGTGATGAAGGCACGGGCAAACACCGAATGAGCCCCGCCGCCGCCATCGAGGACCGGTTCCGTACCACCACTTGATATCAGGATACGTGACTTGCGTGTTGCCGCCTTAAGAAGCGCTTTACGCCTGTCATCATCCAGTGACTCTAGGTCTGGCACATCGCGTTTCGCCATAGCGCCGGAATAACAGGAATCCGCGACAACGAGGATATTGCGCGCGGCGAACTGTTTTAATGTGTCGATTAGATCGGTCGCCTTAATCCAGGTATACTCGGCGTCCGGCTCGGCATCGACAGGTAGCCAGTACGCGCGATCAATGTCCTCCTGGTAAACTCCGTGTCCCGCATAGTACACAACCAACGTGCTGTTTTCCGGTAGGCGGCTTCTTAACAATCTAATTGTCGAATGGATCTCGCGATGTGTTGCATTCAGCAGGGTGAGGTCGACCACTGAGCCGGTACTCGATTGGATCGCTGTTTCGAAACCATAGCGGTCTCTAAGCAGATTGCCAATGGTCTCGGCGTCACGACGTGGGGTCTCCAGATCCCGGTAATGATCATCAATGTAGTCCTGATTGCCGATAATCAGGGCATATTTCTTACCTTCCCTTGCTACGCGTGCAAGGTCATCGGGCAACTCGAACTCAATCTTTTTCGTACGAAAAACGAAATTGTAATCAATCGCCACGAATTGAAGCTCCTGTCGACCCGGTAAGAGCTCGATTTCGACCGAAAAATCGCCGGTCGAGGCGACCTGGACGGGCTTTAGATCAATGGTGAGGCTTGCATATTTCTGTGGATCAATGAGCCTTCCGACAATCTTTATCTTGGAGCTCCTTACCGGCGTCACACCACGGGTCAGTTTGGGGCTAAGAATATCGATGTCGAGCGTACCTTGCTCGATCGGTTCTTGCCCTCCGAGGAACTGCATGTCGGGGGCGGACGCATCAAGCACTGGTATCGGCGGGTCCTTTTCGACAATAACAGTACGCTCTCTTTGCTTAGTTAGTTCCGTTACATATTCCTGATCAATGGCTAACAGCAGTTCGCGAACTGTCGGATTCTTACTGGTCTGCAACACCCTTGCGACGGCATAGGTAAAGACACCTAGAACACGCGGCTCTTGCTCAGGTATCGCGATTTTGTACTCATAGGCCGAATGATCCGCATCGGCCGCATAAAAAACAGCAAAGGCGCCAGCACCCTCGTGGACTGCAGTGATACTGCCAAGGTCCCGATTCGTACTCACTGGCTTGCCAGATGCGAGCAGGCGGCCTGTCCAAAACGCCGTTGGGGGATTCGCTAATTTCTGAAGGCCAACAATATTGAGGGCTGCAGCATTATCAGTATCGATAATCATCGACACATTAGCACCCCTGTTTCGTATAGCCGTAATGAATTGCGAAAGTTCCGCTGCGTAAAGTACGTTATGCCGCCCCTTTAATATGGTGTCGGCTAAAGCGAGAGCGAGGTTCCAACCCTTCAGGGCGCAAGCGCTTTTAGCATCAGAACATGCGCTATCTAGCGGCAAAGCCCAACCGCTGAAATGAAACACGACTGAGTCACCGCAATCCGTGTCCAACACCAGCGCGCGCATTTGACTGATCAGCTGATTACGCGTGATATTGACTGCCAGGCGTATATCCTCAATTTCTCTGACCTCCAAGGTTCTTTTTAGCAGTTCTATGTCGTTGATCGGTCCTGCCGAGTCGTACATCTCGGGACTGTTATATTCTCCAACACCGACAAGCAAGGCGCGCACAGCACCGGTTCGTTTTAGCAAACCAACGCAATCCGCCACGCTTCGCTCCGGTTCAGGGAACTTAGCCACAAGCGAGTAAAGCGCACGCTGGATACCCAAGTTATTGACTCGAGCAAGATCGTCAATCGAAATATTGCCGGTCGCTTTTTGTATTTCCCTCAACGCCAGATACGGATTAGCACTAAGATCGCCTTTCTGCGAAAGTACATCGTAGAACAGATCGTCAAAGAAAGCCCCTACTGTAGCGACATCTTCATTGGCAACAGCATAAGCAAGTTTGACTTTGATTGCTTTTTCAAGAATAGCCTGCCTTTGTGTATCGTCGGTTAAACGAGATGATAATTGGAGCACGAAGTCAGCGGCGATGCTGGCATCCCGCTCGCCAATATCCTGACGACTGCTGATTAGGGCCAATGCCTCAACATGCTCCCGGGGTTCTTCGCCACCAACGAGGCGGTCAAGGTTCAGTTCCTGATTATACTCGATAGTACAGAACGCTTGGCGAAATTCCTTCAATGCGGAAGTAACCCTATCGGACTCGGACTCCACGCCGGACAGAATATCGAATTACACCTTATGAAACATGGCCGTGACCCTATCCGTGACACGGTCCCCAGGATAATAACTTACGGAGACCTCGCCACCTATAGAACAATCGTAATAAATAGCCAACCCTGCCAGGGCGTAGTTCGGAACTAGCAGGATTTCGACAAATGCTCCGAGGAAAGCGAAACACCACACCAGTCTCAAAAATTTAAATAGATGCGTGGCCATATCTTATCGCCTCGATGGTTCCTTCGATTGCGGACTTAACCAGCACTTATTACCGCTTGTGCAAGTGGCTAGTTGCAACGGACTCTGACCTAGCAAGCCGATACTCGCAACTGAATGTGTCCTGGTATCGCAGTACCCAAAACCCGAATACGGTCACCGGCAACGGCATCCACCGTTCCCAACTGTTAGGGCTCGACAACGCGCATCGTCAGTGAACTCAGCGTCCAGGTCGTCTCATCGACTTGTTCCATGTCGACGCCCACCGCCACACCGCGCGTTCCCGGGCGCATGTATCGGTCAAGTGCACTGTACAGCGGGCCGCCGCGTCCCCGTGCGCTGCGGGTTCTTGCGGTTTCCGTCATCAAGTGCCAGGGCACGGGATTTGCCTGCTGGGTTCCGAACACGATTATGTGGTCCTGGGTATCAAGCGGGGGGGCGGCGCCAAAGGTCTCCCCCAACGGACAACCTGGTCTATTCCCCTTGGCGTTAAAGGTGACGGCTTCCCCGGGTTTGAGCGGCTCGGCCCGACCATCGCAGGGAAGACCGTAGCTGCTGCCGTCGGATGACAGGATCAAGCCGCCGATCAATAGCGGCTTGGGTGCGTCGGCCGACAACGTGACCCGGACATGCCAGCGATACCTGAGCGGCATGATCTGCTCGCTGTTGGGGGGCGCCTGTTTCCATTTGCCTCGCACGTCACTCGCCTGTTTCCTGGCTGGGACGAGTTGGACCCGCAGCGTTTGATGATCGGAGAAATCCGCTCCACCCTCGCCCCGCAACTGGAGCAGCGCCTTTTGGCGGGCATGCTGCCAGAGACTGTCAGGCACCTTCGAATCATCCGCGTAGCGATTGCGAATATTGTTCTCCGGACCGCGCAGCACGAGTTCATCGCCTTCCATGCTCAGCTCGAAGCTGTCACCGTCTTTGACGAGGTCAATGAACATCGCGGCCTCGTTGTTCGCCGTAATCAGCTCCCGAAGCTGCTTGGCGCGCACTGCCGGTATGCCGCCGTCTTCGCTCTCAGGACGCAGGCGTACCCTGATTTTGAGCACCTCGTCTGACGGACGGACCATGACGGCAAGATCGCCGCTTTTGATGGCCGGCGCATCCTTGGCGACTGCCGATATTCCCGCCGTTGCGTTGATCTTTGTGGATTGGGTAACGATGACCGTCGCCTTGGCATTGCCGGGGTCACTCGCCGCACTGCCGGTCACTGCCCCGTCGTAAATCCGCAGTTCTGCGCCTTTCCCCATACCCGGCAGCGGCACGCCACTCAGTTCGACCATCTTCTCGCCAACGACGGTGACATCCCAACCGAGCGGGCGTCGCTTGCCGGTCGCGCCGAACACCGCACGATTCAGGTCACCTTGAAAATAGGGGATCTGATAGCTGGTTGCCCTGACCAGCGGTGGCACCTGTCGCGACACCTGCGCATAAGTGAGGGGGGCGTCCGTTCCTTGCGACAGCACCTCGACCAGTGCGCCGGTAAAAATGCCTTGCCCGCCCGTCTCCAATGCAGAAGTTCCATCGCTTGCTGCCGTGAAAGCGACCAGACCCGGCATCGCCTGCGGTTTCCAGGTGCTTTCCAACCTGGCTTCGGGTGTGCTCACCTTGGGACAGGCCTGGCTGGGATCATCCGGGTCCTGCCATCGAGCAACCAGACCGGAAGGTCCGCGTGTTGCTGTGCCCGAATTGCAGGAATCGAGGATCACAACGACGCGTTGCGTTTTCTCGTGCAATCGGTTCAGCATCTCATGGAAGGCGTCGTCGACCAGGTCGCCGATCCGCTGCTCGCCGCGTCCTGTTCGAGCGTCATGCAGTAGAAATGTCTCGTCGCATTGGTCGGCTTCGTCCCCGTTCAGATCCTTGATCTGCGATCCATGCCCGGCATAGTAAAATATCGCGACGTCGTTCTTCCCCTTTCGAGCACCCTGGACGAGCACCCTGTCGAACGCCTCCTTAACTTTCTTAGTCGTTGCGGCCCCATTTACAAGCAGACACACATTCTCCTTCGGAAAATCATAGCCCTGGCCCTTCGCACCGGTGAGCAAGTCGTACATCTGCTGAGCGTCGTTGGGCGGACCTTTCAGGTCATCGATGCGCTCACTCTCGTATTCTCCGACGCCGATGACTAATGCGAGACGGCGTTCGCCGTCACTGTCACGCGGATCACCTATCGGGCACAAGTCGGGCGCTGCGCAAACCGGCAGCGCGAAACACAAGAGGAAACACCCGAAATATTTCACAGCCAATCCCAACGCTCTCATTGCTTAGCCTCCCTGTCAGCGCAGCCGACCGCGCCTGTAGTTGCTGACACCTGTAACAAGAACCTAACTGTCCGGATACAGGCCGATGCCCTGCCCCCTTCATCCTGGGCAAGGACGAAGTCGTGGTGGGAAGCAACGGGTTCAGTCGCAGCGACTGCAGACCGGGCCTTGCGTATAAAGCGCATGGCTCTTTGAATTCAGACCACGTGCAGCCCGGCATCACCGGCACACCGGCCACCAAACGCGCTCAACCTTTAGTCAGTCGCCCCGCCGGTGACCAAGGAGAGGATCAAGAAAACCAGACCGAAGAGTGCAAATGCACCACCGGCAACCATCAGAAAGACCTGCCCAATTACGATGCCGACTACCAGTAGCACAACACCGAATACGAGTGAAGCGATCCAAGCCCCTCTACCGCGCACAATAATACCAGGCATGATGAAGTTACCTCCCTTATTGTTTGATCCGTGGGTGTCCCTGCAACCCTACTTTAAGGATAGTCGCCGATATACGGATTATCAACAGGGACTCAGCAATTTGGCAGGCTTCCAACAAATACTCAATCAACTTCCCGGCGTTTTGCAATGCCGTTCGGAAACGTCGCTGCCTGGCAGCGACGACCCGTGCTCAGCTCAACGCGGCGCCGCTCGCCAGAAAAAGTACAGGAGTATCGCCGTTGCACCGGCGAGCCAGTGCCACAGACCATGGAATTGGAAGGCGTGGGTCGGTAGACACCAGGGTCCCCCGGTTTGCGACAACACCCAGGCCAGCGTCGCCAGGCCAATAGAGCCCACCGCCGGCAACCAGAAATACAGCCACGGACCCGCTGCGTTGCGCACCTTGGGCATGAACAGGACAATGATTGTCTGAAGGATCGCGTAGGCACCGACGCTGAACAGTACAACGATGAGGCTATCGGCCCCAAGCGCCGCCGTGACGATCAGCAACACTGTCGCCACTGGATAGCCGATGTAGAACAGCCAATCCATGTCGGTCATCCTAACCAGTGTGTAGAAAATGATGAAATTCGTGAAGGTGTACATGGACGCGTTGTCAAGGATACCGCCCCACTCTGTCAACGAGGCGTGGAACCACATGCTGCCGAGCCCCAGAAAAATAACCACTGCGATGTAGAGCAACGGATAAAAGTCGGTTGAGCTCATGCGATTACTGCTCGACGGCAAGCCTTTCCTGCGATTCAGGAACACAATCAGCGCAAGAATGCCACCCGTGGCAAGCGAATAGAGATTCGACCAGGTGTTGAACGGCTGTCGCACCCCGGGGCTGCCGATGTCGGCGCGGCTGAATTCCTCGCAGTAGCAGCTGTTGGCAATGCGCCCGCCGTCGCTGTCCGTCACGCAGCTGTTCTCTTCGCCTGGCCAGCCGGCAGCGACGAAAATCAGAAACGGAATCATTACCAGTGCGGAAAATCCGCCTGCGACTATCAGTTCCCTCATGAATAGCCCCCTCCAAGTGGTTTATTAAGCCCGAACAGGCCCTTAAGCCTATTCCCTGCGGCGTACCTCCAGGACCCTGTCGACAGTAACCCAGTCTTCGAGATCGATCGGCCTGGTCCCACGACCGGTCCCGATCGCCGCGTTGGCCAGCAATTCCTCGAGCGGATTACGGGCATGCCCGCGGGTTTGTGTCAAAGTTGGAGCGCCGCGCACGGCCGCCTGTTGCAAAAAACTGAAATCAGCGTAATTGGTCGTGGCTATCAGCTTGAGTATGTCGCGCAGTTCGTCGCGTCCGGGTGGTAAAAACGTCTCCAGTTGCTTGTTCCAGGTCTTGCCTGGCGCGATGAATTCCTGCCCGCCGCGTAGCGGATAGACCACCTCGACGCTGCCATCGCCGGAAAGATTGAGTAAGACGATGTAGAGGTTCTGCTGTGAAGTGTTGGTGATCTCAACGCTGAGCCTTTCACCCGCGACGAGTGTGAGATCGACGTCCTGCTCTGCAAAGTGCAGCGCACCCTGACCCGTTGCCGCGGCTTTCAACTTGAACGTCACCCCCAGTTCAGGATGCGAGTTGGAGATCCGCAGGATATTGAACCACTTGGCCCAGTGCGTCACCTGCTCCACGACTCGAGAAACGGCATTGGAATCGTTCACCGGCACGCGTGGAGAGATTTCCGTGGGATCACCACCCTCGGTAACGATGTAGCGTTGTGCGTCGCTGGTGTCCTGATGCTCGCGCAACAGAAGATCATAGCCGCCGGAGGTATCCACGGCCGTGATGTGCTTGAACCCCCGCAGCCTGTTTTTCACGTGCTGCAATGTCTCAGATGCGTTGAGATCCTCAAAAGCGACCTGCAACACGGCATCCGGCCAGTGATGTTCGCGTTCCACGGCCCGCGAGGCATCCTCGCTTACCTGTCCCTTGATGACGCTGGCAGTTGACCAGATCACATCCACGTCGCTGATCTTGACCTGGGCCAGGGGATCAACATCTGCTGTAAACGACTTGCTGCCTGGGGGATATACCGCGTAAACAGAATCTTTGCTCACACCCTGCACCTGACCGGCATCAAGCGTCACCTTGTCACGCCCGCGCGGTGACACCAACACAAAAGGTTCCGGCACCAGACTCTCTGTACTGAAAACGAGTTGATTCCCCCCCGGACCTTCCAGTTGGGGATGCTGGGACGGGTACCTGGCGGTGACACGCGCTTTGACGACATCCATGATGTCACGGTACGTGGCGTTTGCACCGGCACGGCGTACCTCGTCGGTAAGATACCAGGTCAATGCGCCATACTGATTTCCATCGATCCGCAGTTCATAGGAAAGTTCCTGGGCCGTCGCGCCCGATATCAGCACATAGCGGGCATTCCGCGACCGTAGATCGTCGGGACCTTCGCTTAATCCGCGTGTCGCGGTGCCGGCAGCGCGCAGCCGTTTTGGTGGTGGACGATCATCGGGCCGGGCTGTTCGCGCCAGACCGGCGCCACGAATGGCCGTGCCGGAATGGCAACTGTCAAAGATAAAGGTGACATGCGGAGTTTTATCCGTGAGCTCGTGCAGCAGAGCATTGAGCTCGTCGTCGGTAATATCCCGATTAGGATAGGGGTCGATATGTCCACTGTCATAAGGGACGATGGTTTCGTCACGGCCATCGGTCTCCTCGCCCTGCACATCTCGCAGATAGGAACCGTGACCGCTGTAGTGGAAAACAACGATCGAATTGCTGTCTGCCTTGGCGATGAGATGCTCCTCAATGCCCTTGAGGATGGCTTCGCGCGTTGCCTTGCCGTTGGTAAGGACACGCAAGTGCGCGTCATCGTCCGGGAACCCGAATCGTTCCACCAGCAGTCGTTTCATACTGTAGACATCGTTGACCGCCCCGTTCAGGTTACCAATGTGTCTGTATTGATACTTATCGATACCAACCAGGAGCGCCAGTTTCGGGTGATTGTCCGAGGATACCGGCACGCCGGTTTCCGTCTGAGGCTCCTGAGGTGAGCTGGCACAGCTCACCTGCAGGAATACAATAGAAACAACGAACAGGACGCGAACGATCGCGGCATAGCCATCGTGGCTAGCGTGCATAGTTCCTCTCCTGGATTCCTCGCACCCGCATTCCACCCATGCCTGCACGATCTCGCCAGGCAGCCACTTTTTCGCCCCACTTCAGACAGCTTAGGACATGCGCAGCGGTTTTTCCACGCTGTCGCAGCAGGCCAGGCTCATCTACTCTGTTTTCGCCGCTAGTGGCCCTTTTGGACGGGTCCACGACGAGTTCAGCAGGCCGCCGACCCGCCAGTGGCTGCTATACTTAACGAGGAGATCAGGGTCGGTGACCCGTGATTTTCACAAGGTAGCAACTTGGGATGCAGGGTACCGGCATCCATCATCAACACAGGTTTTGTGCCTTAAAGAAAAATAATGATGAAGCGGATGATGCCAAATGTACTCCGCCGGGCTATAGTCCCGGTGCTTTTCGTTTTTCCAACCCTGCAGGCAACAGCTTCTTCCGTGGATCCCGAAGTGGAAGCCTGTATCCGCGAGAATACTGCCAAAACAACAGCCATCCAGAAAATTGAACTCCGCTC
>Ga0316193_10000182_pt1 | contig 36196 bp, 23 predicted proteins | sample MerIslsedime2_MG_FD_207735 | JGI IMG/M metagenome (GOLD analysis project Ga0316193, IMG submission 207735) | Coastal sediment microbial communities from Maine, United States - Merrow Island sediment 2 | ecosystem: Environmental > Aquatic > Marine > Coastal > Sediment | place: USA: Maine... | reverse complement strand
GACCGATTCGGGGCCGTGCGTCACCTATGTTGGGCCCGATGGTGCCGGACATTTCGTCAAGATGGTACACAACGGTATCGAGTACGCGGACATGCAGTTCATCGCTGAGGTGTACGACCTGCTGCGGCGCGTTGGGGGGCTCGATCCGGAGGCGCTGGCAGAGGTCTTCGGGCGGTGGAACCGGGGACCGCTCGAGTCCTTCCTGATCGAGATCACGGCGGCAATTCTCACGGTTCGGGACGAAAAAGCCGGTGGTTTCCTTATCGATCAGGTGCTGGACAAGGCTGGGCAGAAGGGTACTGGGCGCTGGACTGTCCAGATGGCGTTGGAGCTCGGCGTGCCGGTGCCCAGCATCGCCGCAGCGATCGACGCCCGGGTGCTGTCGAGCCGGAAAGAGAATCGCCGGGCCGCCAGCGGGCTCCTGCGTGGACCGGAAGCGTCCCTTCTCGACAGCGATTCCGACGAGATAGTGGGGAAGGCCCACGACGCCCTCCATGCCGCCAAGATCGTCGCCTACGCTCAGGGCATGGATCTGATCGGCGCCGCTTCGGAAGAGTACGACTGGTCGATCGATCTCAGCGAGATAGCTCGGATCTGGAAGGGAGGCTGCATCATTCGTGCTCGGCTCCTGGATTCGATCATGCGGGCTTACGCACGCCGACGGGACCTGCCGAACCTCATGCTCGACGAGGAGTTCAGCGACACGATTCACTCGCTGCAACCGGGGTGGCGTGAGGTCGTGGGCCTGGCCCAGCGGCATGGGGTTCCGGTCGCCGGACTCGCGTCCAGCCTGGCGTACTTCGACAGCTATCGCACCGAGGATCTACCGCAGAACCTCACCCAGGCCCAGCGGGACGCATTCGGCGCCCACACCTATCAGCGCAAGGACGACCCCGAAGGGGAGTTTGTCCACACCGAATGGTTGAAGCGATCGCCTTAGTCCGGCTGTTCCTGTTCGAGATCCATTGGCGACGAAGTCGAGGGACTGAAGAGACCTGCTGACGCGGCGCTGCGGTGGTACCGTTCCCTCTGCCGCCGTCAGCCTACGGCACCTCGCTGGCCCAGGCCGAGGTGTCGCCGGACTCGAAGCCGTCGGCGAGAATCGGGATACGTAGGCTGAAGGCATCGATGTGCTCGGGGTCGTTGGTGACCTCGATTCCTGCCGCCAGAATTGCGTTGGCCGAATTGTCGAGGTATTCCCGAAAGTCGCTGTTGGGATCTTCTGGATCAGCCTTGGGCCAATCGGTGTAGCCGTTGTCCTCGAAGGCCGGAATCAGGATGTTCTCCGTCGCCCAAAGGTCGGCCGCAACGGGATCGATGCTGACGACGAGCTCGTCCCTACGGCTGGCTTCGCCGTAGTTCGTCGAAGGGCCGCCGTTCGGATGGGCGTTGATCCAGATGGCGTCGAGAATATTGAGGTCAGCGAGCCCGACCTCGCCGAGGTGAGCCCCGAGGAGGCCATATCTGATCGCGGCGTGGGATTTCGTGCCGAGCTCACGGGTCACCACACCCATGTAGTCCTTGATGTTTGCCGTCACCCCGTAGATGGAGTGGGACTTGAGCACCGGCAAGTTGAGGAACTTGAGATGCTCACGATCGTAGCTTTCGGTGACCGGGTCCCAAATCCCGTCTCGCAAGCTGATATAGGTGCCGAACGAGGTCTGGAACTTCGGATAGGAGACGGCACCGTTGAGCTGATCGTCCCAGGGATAGAGCACATATCCGTCTTCGAGATCGCTCGCCGAGAACTCATCGACTTGTGTATTGCGGATCGAGGTCCAATCGAATAGAGAGACGTTATGGCCCAGATCCTGAAAATGGGACACAACGTCACTCGGAGAAAGAGCCTGATCCTGAGCGTTGTTGTCGGCCCGATCGAAGTTCTCTACCGAGGCGAACTGAGCGTTCTCGCAAACGACGATCTCGCCTGTAAAGCCGGACGGGTGATCGACAATGCCTCGAATCACTCCTCGCAACAAGTCGGTATTGGTTCCACCGCGCTCGGCCCATTGATAGTTGATCTTGATCACGATGACATCGTCGTCGGCGAGGACTCCGTCTGGGCCGGAGATCCGGGTGGTGGTCGGCGCGTTGTAGAACTTGAGTCCCTGGCTACCCATCAGCTCGAGGATCGACTCGAAACAGGGAAAGCGATCCTCGATCGGATCCTGCGGACAGCCGCTGACATGAAAGACCTCTGCTCGGTAGTCGGCCGGAGCCTGCAAAGAGGGTAGCCGTGGGCCTCTGGAGGCCTCCACTCGCGACAGATAGCCCCACGCACCGAATGTGGCGATGAGGCCGAAAGCGGCAGCGGCAATCCCGACGATCGACTGCAGGCTTGCCAACTTTCTGCGCAGCGCCAGGATCGCCGCGACCAACGGAGCTCCGAAAGCAAGCGTTGCTGTGGACACCGCAGCTTGTTGACAAGGGTAGGCCAGGCGGCTGGGACGCGACCCACTGCGCAGCAGGAGCCAACACAACGCGAAGACCCCCGCCATGTACGCGTTCGCAACAAACCACCGATGGAGGAAGGATCGTTTCATCAACTCCCCCAGAAGCCAGCCGGCACCGAAGGGACTTGCCCACTCGGTGTTGATCAACCCAAGGGTAGGCTAGATGGAACTCGAGCACACCACCCGATGGGGTGGCCACTGTGCGGTGTCTCGGGTGAACGGCGAACGAGCCGACCCCGAGATTGCTGGCTTCGCCGGCTGGCCGCCCTGTCGGCCGGGCGTGCGGCTCGGCCGACAGGGGAATGGGCTAGAAGCGGCGGTTGAATCTCTGGATCGTCACGGACATGCAGTCAGAGTCATCGCAATGGGGCCGGTATTGAGGCTGCCACACACTGAGTTTGGATAGCCTGCCTCGCAAGTGGTGATCACGCCTTCGACCGTGCCGTCAAGGGTGACGGAATCTAGAATGAGAAGGCCGACATAGGCCTCCAGCAAGTTGGGGTCGATTGGGGGGTTGCGAAGGAGGACTTCGGTCTTTGTGATCTGGCCGATCCACCTATCCCCATCCGGATCAAACTCCACGTTGCCACCCACTGCCTGCAGCATTCCGATGCTCGTCAAATCCCCGGGGTCGTCTACACGGTACGCCTGCCCATGAAACAGGTAGTGATCGCTTCCCATGTTGGTGATCTGGGCTCTGACAAGGCTGTATTCGGGGCCTGAGGTGCTGGGAGACTCCGCCACCCAGCAGAGCTCGCCCTTCTTGTTCGGCCAGGCGCTTGGCGCTGCGGCGAGCTGGGCCGCAACCAGGAGAGCTACAAGGAATACGGCAACCGCGATCGTACTGGTCTCGAAATGTCTGAGATTGGGTCTCATTGTCGTTCTCTCCTTTCCGTAGCGGGTCGTCGAGCAGTGCTGGAAGATCGTGACTCGGCACCTTCCACGGCCCATTGGCAAGTGACACAGATGCCTCCATCCTCTCCTCGGTAGCCAGGCGGTCGTCAAATCGGACGCGGAGATCAAGACCCGTGGCGGTGTTTGCTCAGCTTTTCGAGCTGACGTGCCTTTGCCGAGGCATGTATAGCCTTATCACGGAGGCTCGACAGGCACACCACCCGAACGGGTGGATATAGCCAGCTGGCTATCGATGCGGAGCTGGGATAAAGGCCTGCACCGGGCCGGCGCAGATGCCGCCACCCGATGGGGCTGTCTTCGCCTACTGAAGTCGCACTAGACGCCGGGCGGCCACGGGAAGAAGGCGCTGGTACGTCGCACGTAGTCGCGGTACCCCGGCTTGGTGCTGCCAAGGCCCTTTTCCAGCAGGGCCACGCCGGAGACCTTGATGATCAGCAGGCTCATCAGGAGGGGGCTGACGAGAGTCCACGCTGCCCCCGGGGTCGCCAGGGCAAGGCACCCAAGACCCCACCACAGAATTGCATCCCCGAAGTAGTTGGGGTGGCGGGTGTAGCGCCAGAGCCCGCTGTCCATGACCTTGCCGTTGTTGGCCGGGTTGGCCTTGAAGCGGGCCAGCTGAAAGTCGCCGACGACTTCGAAGAAGAAGCCGATGGCGAAGAGACCTAAGCCCACCAGGTCGAGCCACGAAACTCCGATAGGTTGCCGCGAGATCTGGACCTGGAGGAGCGGCATCCCGATGACCCAGAAGAGAAACCCCTGTAGCCAGAAGACGATGACGAGTGACAGGAGCGGGAACCTGGCGCCCCACTTCTTGCGCATCGCCGCATAGCGATAGTCCTCGTCGCGTCCGCGATTGCGCCAAAGAATATGAATGGCAAGTCGCAGTCCCCACAGCGTGACCAGCATGGGAACCAGCGTTTGTCTGAACGAGTCGACAGGAACCCGGCTGCGGTAGAACCAGGCCAGCGTGACGAAACCTAGACCCCAGAAGATGTCGATGATCGACGCGTCCCGCTTGACGAGACTGGCGAGCCAGACGAGGGAGGTGAGCCCGAGGGCAACGGCGAGGCCGGGCCAGGCCAAAGCGGTGATCTGCTCGATCATGATGGGCCGTCCCGCCGTAGGAGGAGATCCTCGATGGTCGCTGAGTCGGGCAACCGGAAGAGCTGGATGAGGAAATAGATGGCGATGGCGATGTTGCCGAGAGACATGAGAAGCACGAACCAGAGGACCCTACTTCCCCAGGATCCCTCCTTGTAGGCGATCCAGAGATAGATCACCAGAAAGCCGAAGTAGGCGTCCGCCAGAGTCGCTCGAAACCAGGGGTCGGGCCAAAGATCCGCGCCTGCCTCGAAGACGCTGCGATCGAGGCTGGCGATAGTCGTGACCGCCAGCATCCCCAACAAGATCAGAAGAAAGAATAGCTTCAATCCGGTCATGAGTCGCGCCTCCTGTCAGGCCTCGGCCTGCTCCCCGGGAATCCATAGCGAGTGCGAAACGAACCACTCCTCGCCGTGCTTGTAACCGAAGAGCTCGGCGCAAGCCAGAAAGAACATGCGCCAGCGGTGGAACCAGCGCTCGGCATCGGTCCCATAGACAGACTCGAAGATGCCTCGGATCTCATCTCTGTGACGATCCATGTTCTCGAGCCAGGCGAGAGCGGTTCTCTCATAGTGCTGGCCGTTGAGTCTCCAGCGCCGATCGAGCCGCACAGGCCCTTCGAACTGTTCCATCAGGTGCTCGGAAGGCATCAGGCCCCCCGTGAAGAAGTGCCGCGCCATCCAGTCGCTGGGCCCCTTGTCCTCGAAGAAGTAGGGTCGCGAGCGATGGCAGAAGACATGCACGAAAAGCTTGCCATCGGGTTTCAGCCAGCCTGCGGCCCGCTCGAGGAGCAGCGAGTAGTTGCGCATGTGCTCGAACATCTCGACCGAGACGATCCGGTCGAACTTCCTGGCGATCTGGAACTCGCTCATGTCGGCCGTCAAGACCTCGACGTTGGCCAGTCCCCGAGACCCTGCTCGGCGCCGAATGAAGTCCCCTTGAGGGGCGGAGTTGGACACGGCGGTCACTCGGCAGTCCGTGAAATGCTCTGCGATCCAGAGACTGAGCGACCCCCATCCACAACCGAGGTCCAGCACCTTCATCCCGTCCTCGATTTCGGCCCGGGAAGTGGTGAGCTCGAGCGCCAAGGCCTCGGCATCGCTCAGCGAGGTCGTCCCCTCCGACCAGTAGCAACAGCTGTACTTGAGGTGACTGCCGAGGACGAGCTGAAAGAACTCGGGTGGCAGCTCGTAGTGCTGTTCGTTTGCGGTTTCCGTCTCGATCGCCAGAGGACTTTGGCGCATCTGCTCGACGAGCGGGGTAGTGGGGTCGGGGTCGGAGGAGATTTCCCGAATCCTTGTCTCGAGCAGCCGTCGGATTCCTCGGCGTAGCAGCGGATCCGGAATCCAACCTCTCTCGATCAGGTTCAGCGCCCACTGCATGGCTAATTCGGCTTTCGCAAGAGACCTGCGGCCTCGGGATCTCGCCGGTTGTCGGGCTTGGCGAGAAGCAGCTGGACGCCAGCGACGGTGCGCTCGAGGAAGCCGCCCTCGCAGTAGCTGAAGTAGAATTTCCACTTGCGACGCTCGGCTTCAGAAAGGCCCAGGGCGGCGATCTTGTCGTCGTTTGCAGAGAAGCGTCGGCGCCACTCGACCAGAGTCCGAGCGTAATGCGGGGTCAGGTCTTCGAGATCCACGAGCCGCAGATCCGTCTCATTCATCATGCACTGCTGGATTCGTCCGAGCGAGGGTAGCAAGCCGCCGGGAAAGATGTAGTGCTGGATGAAGTCCACGGACCGTCGATAGCTCTCGTAGCGCTGATCCGGGATCAGAATGGCCTGAATGAGGGCGAGACCGTCGGGTTTTACCAGCTGACCCAGCACGTCGAGATAGCGGGGCAGGTAGGCATGGCCGACGGCTTCAATCATCTCGACGGACACGAGCTTGTCGAAACGTCCAACCAGCGTCGCCGGCAGCTCTCGATAGTCCTGCCTGAGAACCGTCACCTTGCCGGCAAGGCCCGCGTCCGCCACGGCTTGCGAGGCGTAGCGGAATTGCTGCTCGGAGATTGTCGTCGTGACGACCTCACAACCATACTGCCTGGCGGCGTGAATCGCCAGCCCGCCCCAACCGGTGCCGATCTCGACCAGACGGTCGTCGCTGCAGAGCTCGAGCTTCTGGCAGATGGTGTCGAGCTTCCACTGCTGCGCGGTCTCGAGAGTCGAGAGGGCGTCGGGGAATATGGCGCAGGAGTACGTGAGGGTGGGGTCCAGGAACTGAGAGAAGAACTCGTTGCCAGTGTCGTAATGAGCCGAGATATTGCGCAGGCTCCCCGCCCGCGAATTGCCGCGCAGTTTGTGTAGAAGCCACCGCACCGGAGCAGTGATTCGCGCCGTTCCTTGGTCGAACTCGTCCATGGCTTCTTGATTCCTGGCGAGAACACGGACGACGTCGGTCAGGTCTGGAGTGGACCACAGTCCGTCACAGTAGGCCTCACCAGCGCCGACCGAGCCACCCCACGCCAGCTGCTCCCAGAAGGCGCTATCGTGGATCACCACGCGGGCGCTCACCGGGAAGTCCGCCTCGGCCGTGCCGAATTCGAGCCGGGAGTCGCCTTCGAACGCCACGAGCCGGCCCGCGACGATCTTCTGCAGACGGGATATGGCCAAACTCCTGGCCAGTCCGCGTAGCCAAGGTTCGCTCCGGCGGCCGCTCAGCTCGGCGAGGAATCTCGACGGTGCTTCGGATGCGGGTAGAACCGTATCTTCTTTCGCCATAGCTTCAGCGCCTCCCAGTGAATCCAAAAGACCACGCGCAGGGTCATCAGCGGGTACCTCGCCAGTGCCCAGGCGAGATTCCGGCCGCTGGCTTCTCGCCTCGCGAGTGTCATCGTGGCATCGAAAAACCTGACGCCGCCTCTGGAGTTCTCGATATGAACGACCAGGCGCTCGCCAGGAAGGGTCGTACGCCAGTCGTACTCGAGGTCCATGGGCATGAACGGTGACACGTGGAATTGCTTCGAGGACCGGTATGTCTTGGCGCCATCAGTAGCAGGATCGGCGCCGTCCTCGAGAACGTAGCAGTGCCGTTCTCCCCAAGGAGTGTTGTTGACTTCGGCTACCAACGTCTCGAGGCGTTCACCGCTCTCGTCGAAGCAGTAATAGAAGCTCACCGGATTGAAGCAGTGCCCGAAATAGCGTAGGTGGGTCAGTATCCTGATCGGGCCCTGGGGGCGTCTGCCGCTCTCTTGCTCGACAAGATCCCTCACCGCGATGGCGAGATCCATCTCGGCATCGCCGAGGTGGTCGCTGCGATCGAACCAGGCCAGATTTCGGCGGCCGTTCGACCAGAGCCACCGCTTGGCAAACACCGTGTCGAGCTCGGCGAGATCGAGATACATGAGAAACAGGGGGTACCGAAACGAGTGCTCGTGTGGCGAGGAGCGCCGGTGCCGAACGTCACCGACATAGATGGCGCTGGCCGTGGGGTTGCTCACAGGCTGACTCCAAATCGCTGGCTAACGGCCAGTGCGCTCACGACGCCGTCCTCGTGAAAGCCGTGCCGCCAGTAAGCTCCACAGTAGTGGATACGGTCGGTCCCGCTGATCTCTGCGTGCCGGGACTGCGATGAGACCGCCGCCTCCGTGAATAGCGGGTGCTCGAAGCTGAAGCGGGCGATCGTCGACCGCTCGTCGAGCTGGTTCTCCAGGTTCAGCGATATGCAGTAGGTCTTCTCGGTCGGCAGGCTCTGAAGCTGGGTCATGTTGTAGGTGACCGCGACAGGTAGATCCGGGTCGGCCGGTGTCCGGTAGTTCCAGCTGGCCCAAGCCCGACGCGTCCTGGGCAAGACGGAGTCATCGGAATGCAGGATCGCGCGGTTCTTCTGATACCCGATGGAGCCGAGGATTTCTTCCTCCGCGGGGGAGGGGCTCGCCAGCATCTTTAGTGCCTGGTCGCTGTGCGCTGCGACGATGACCTCGTCAAAGAGCTCGGAGCCGTCGGCAGTCGATACTCTCACGCCCTTGGCAGAGCGTTCCAGCTGATAAACCGGAGTCCGCAGCCGGATGCGATCCGCGAACGGCACGATCAGTTTCTCCACGTACTGCTGTGAGCCCCCTTTGATGACGCGCCAGGTGTGGTAGCCGAGGGTACCGAGAAGTCGATGATTGTCGAGGAACCGAAGAATGAAACGCGCCGGAGTCTCCAGAGCGCGCTGTGGCTCGGTCGACCAGATTGCCGCGGTCAGCGGAATGACGTAGTGCTCGGCCAGAGAGGGGCTGAGATTGTTCGCCGCGAGGAAGTCTCCTACGGTGCCTCTCATGTTGTTGCTCAGTGCCTTCTTGGCGGCCTTGTTGAAACGCAGAATCTCGCGGGCGAAGTGATAGTAGCGGGGCCGGAGGAGATTCGAGCGCTGCGCGAAGAGGGTATTGAGGTTGGTGCCTGCATACTCGAGTCCGGTCCGATCGCAGCGGACGCTGAAGCTCATGGAGGTCGGTTGTGACTCGACACCCAGCTGGTCGAGCAGACGAACGAAGTTGGGGTAGCTGGCCTCGTTGTAAACAATGAAGCCAGCATCGACCGCCAACGAGGTGCCAGCCCATTCGACTCGCGTCGTCACCGTGTGGCCGCCGACGTAATCGTTCGCCTCGAAAACGGTAATCTCGTGGGTGCGGCTCAGCAAATAGGCGGCAACCAGCCCGGAGATTCCGGTTCCAATGACAGCGATTTTCATGGTGCCAGCCGTTTATCTCGCGAGGTGCCAGCCGTTTCTTGGCAGATGATCGAAAACATTCAAACCATTCATATTTTAGAAGAAATGCCGTGATAATGCAAAGAGTTGACTTCAGTTGGACAAGTCGCTAGCGTACGACAGGACGTTTTGGATGTTTTTAATGGAATGGAACTGAAACAGTGCTCGTCTCCACGAAGTCCTCGCTACTGAACCTGGTTCTGTACGAGCTAGGTTGGTTCGCCTGTGTGTTGGGTGCGGCCTGGGACGTCGGAGCGTTGGGCGCGACCTTGGCGATCGGCCTGGCGGTGATTCACCTGGTGATTTCGGACCGGCCCGAAAAGGAGTGGCCTCTCATGCTTGCCGCGGTTTGTATCGGGCTCGTCGTTGACACCCTTCACGCCCGCCTCGGGGTGCTGGAGTTTCGCGGGCATCAGGCAGGGACGGTTGCGCCGCTCTGGGTTCTTGCGCTGTGGTTGCAGTTCGCGACCGTTCTTCACTTCTGCTTGAGCTGGCTTTCCAGACGTTACTTCCTCGCATCCGTTTTGGGCCTGATCGCCGGACCGCTAGCGTTCCTTGGAGGCGAGCGCCTCGGGGCAGCGACTTTCGGCGATCCGTGGCTGCTGTCGCTGGGGGTGATCGGACTTTCCTGGGCCCTGGCTCTGCCGACCCTTGTGTGGATCGCCGATCGGCTGGGTGGCCCCGGCCGGTATCGAATCTTCGAGCGTTTTGTCGAAGTGAAGGCCCAATAGTGCCTGAAGGTCCCGAGATCCGACCCTGGGTAAGGGTATGTTGGGGCGCCCTGAGGGTGACCTCAGTCGCTATTTGAGGCGGATTCGGAGGAGCTTCCCAAGACGCACCGATGCATTCGGGATGAGCCAATGGATCCGCAATCGTGCAATCCGTCAGTTCGGCTCCTATTGTAGGGTGAGGACTAGAATCTGCCGCTGAGGCTGATCGCCAGGAGAGGTGCGCTGCCGTGTCCGACGGTGCGCCGCCGTTGGGCGTCCTCATCCTCGATCCTGAGCTCACCATCGAGGACCAGACCGGTGTAGACAACGAGACTTAGCTTCGGATTGAAGGTGTGCATGAGTCTGGCGAAGGTCACAATGCCCCGTTGCTCGCCGATGCCGTTCGGTTCGAGATCTCGCTCGTCGAGTCGAAATCGGATATTGCGATAGGCGCCTCCGGCACCGAGCTCCCACTTGGGGCCGATCTCGTAGGCCAGTTCGAGACCTGCAGGGCCCGTTGGCCCGACGGTCAGGGGATTGGTCAGACGCAATCGCTCGGTCAGCCGCCAGTCGATGCTGATGAACGGAAACCCTCGCGTTTGTCCGATGCGATCGAAGACGCCAGCTCCGAAGCCGAGCTTGCGATCGGGCTGAAACGCGTAGGTGGCTGCAAAGATCACGCCCCATGTTACGGAGTCGCCAAATGTAGCTCCCGAGGCGCCGTAGGATCCGATAGAGGGGCCAACGAGCATCGTCCACTTTTCATTGACCCTCCGGATGATGGGCAATGAGAGGTTGAGACCGTGGACCCTGTCCCAGGGGCTTGCCGATTCGAGAACAACATCATCCGAGAACTCGTAGTCAAGAAGGTCATAGCTCAGGCTCAGCCCGAGGATCGTTTTCCGACTGACCGGCTGTGCCACGCTGGCGCGGAGCAGCAGCGAAGATACCGAGTAGCTGCCCTGGGTGTCGAAGTCGGAATCGAACTGCTCCACAAGGGAGCCCGATAGGGACCAGAAGGGCCCGGGTGGCTTGCCCTCAGCTCCGGGGGTGGGCTGTGCCCCAACGGGACTGGTCCAGATGACCAGCAGCAGGGGCAGTATCCCGAGCTGGATGATCCTCGTGGGCGACATGATGTGGAGACTCGACATGCGCGGTATTAGAAGGCAAAGCGAAGGCGATAGCAAATAGCTCGCCGATTTCTCATCGATGGCTCAGATTCAGGGGTCAGAGGGGCATGCAGAGGAACTGGCTGACAGCAGGGGCAGCGGGATCGGTTCACACGCAACGTGGTTTACGCTTCCTAACCTGGAGGCCTTCAGATCGGCAGGGTCGATGGCGGGCCAAAAGTACCGGGTCGAACTGTTGGCTGGGGGAAGAATGAACTGCTCGGGGCACCGAAGTGCCCCGAGCAGTGGGAGGGATGTCTACTCGGGGAGCAGAACAGTGTCGATCACATGGATGACGCCATTGCTCGCCGTGATGTCCACGGCGGTGACAGTAGCACCATTGACCATGACAGAGCCGTCCGCAACCACGAAAGCGACGCTCGAGCCCTGCGCGGTCGCGGCGGAAGAGCCGTCGGCCACATCGATCGCCATCACCTTACCGGGAACCACATGGTAAGTGAGAATTGCCTGGAGCTTGGCCAGGTTCTCAGGCTCCAGAAGGGACTCGACCGTCCCTGCGGGGAGTGCGGCAAAAGCCTCGTCCGTCGGAGCGAACACGGTGAAGGGTCCATCGCCTTTGAGAGTGTCAACGAGTCCGGCGGCTTGGACAGCTGCCACCAGCGTGTTGAAGTCACCTGCCGCGATAGCGGTGTCGACGATGTCCTGGTTCTTCTCGTGGTGCATTGCAAAGATCGGCATGACGGCCACGAGGGCGAGGAGCGCGAAGCAAGATACGAGTTTGGTTGAAGTCATTTCAGCTTCCTTTCAGGTTGAACGGTTGAACTTCTAAAACATTCATAACATTCATTATATTCAGGAAAGGTAATTTGTCAATCCCTTTATTTAAATACTTTCTGATTTAGAGAACAGTCAAAGCGTTCTCCACAAGGAAACACTCGCTGTCATTGGACCAGACCCTTCGGGAGTCTTCGCGAATCGTGGTAAGGCCACCTGCGCGAAGGTCCTGTACGAGAATGCAGTCAGACCGTCTTGAGATAGTCGCGGATCATGATAGCGGCCGCGGCGCCTTCGCCGGCCGCGGAGGCCACTTGCTTGGTGCTTTCCGCTCGCAAGTCTCCGGCTGCGAAGATACCCGGTACGCTGGTCTCGAGGATTCTCGGCTCCGACCGATCGAAAGCAGGAAGCGGGTCGCTCCCATGGACCAGGGCGTGGCCTGTAATGATGAAGCCCTGTGGATCGCGTCGAACCTCGGTGTCTTCGAGGAAGCCCGTGTTCGGATCGAGTCCGATGAACACGAAGGCGCCCGGCAGTTCGAGCTCTTGGGTCTCGCCGCTCTCGACGTTGCGGATTCTGACGGTGTGAAGCTTGGAGTCCGCACCTGAGAAGCCCTCGACGACGGTGTTGAAATGGACGTCGATCTGAGGATTGCTCAAAACGCTTTCCTGAATGATCTGACTGGCACTCAAAGCCTCTCCCCTCACGAGAAGGGTCACCCGATCGGCGAAGCGAGTCAGGAAGAGGCTCTCCTCGGCGGCGCTATTGCCGCCGCCGATGACGGCGACGGATCGTCCCTTGTAGAAGGGTCCATCGCAGGTGGCGCAGAAGTGGACTCCGGCACCGATGTACTCGTCCTCTCCTGGGATCTCGAGGCGGCGATAGTGACTTCCCATGGCGAGCAAAAGGGCCTGGGCGCTATACACACTGCCGTCGGCGGTCTCGATGCAGTGGTAGTTCTCATGGCTGTGAATGCCTTCGACCTGCTGGGCCTGGAGTAGCTCGACTCCGAAGCGCTCGGCCTGGCTCCGCAGGCGCTGGGATAGCTCGCTGCCGGCAACGCCTTCGGGAAAGCCCGGCACATTATCGAGATGCATCGTTGCCGCGGCCTGGCCGCCGAGAGCGGCTCTCTCCACGACGAGCGTCTCAATGCCTTCTCTGGCGGTATAGAGGGCTGCCGTCAACCCGGCCGGCCCACCGCCGACGATGATCAGATCGTAATGGTGGCGCTCGGCTGTAGTCTTGAGGCCCAGTTTGGCGGCCAAATCGGCGTTGGACGGGACAGAGAGAATCGAGCCGTCACCGAATTCGATCGTCGGGATACGGCGCTTGCCAGAGTTGGCTTCGATGACGAACTGCTCGCCGTCCTCGTCCTCTTCGATGTCGACCCACTGGTAGGGAATCTGATGCTCGCCGAGGAATTGCTTGCTCCGATGACAATCCGGGCACCAGAAGGCCCCGTACACCGTAATCTGTGAATCACTCATTCTTCCCTCCGAATCCCTATTGCCAAGCCGCTAGAATCATCCGGGCTCCAGCTGCGACCAGGGCCGCTGCCGGCAGTACGTGGATCTGACCGGGCTGCCGCTTCAGCTGATAGGTGACCGAAGAAGCCGGTTTCTTACACCGGCGGTCCGGATCTTCCCGCTTCGTCGAATGGGAACCGGTGGAGTCGTGGCGCTCGGTCCAGAGCCGTCCGAGCCTCTTCTGTAGGCGCTTCTTCGGGATGGCTCCGAGAACTAGGCTGGTGTCGTAAACCAGACGCTGGGTTTCCCAGTCACGCCGGCCTGGTCCATGACCTCGCGCAGCCGCGGCGACTCGATGAAAGCACGAGCGGTTTCGAGCGACTCGAAGTCATGCCAGGCCGTCACGTCATTCGGGTCGTCTACCGCCTGGAAGACAGATTCACCCATGGCGCCCATCTCCTTGCGCTCTGCGTCGAAGCTGTCATAGGCCTGCTTCCACGTGGCGAAATCGGTGACGGGATGGCGAACGAACATACGGATCATGGGAGCCTCCTTGGCGGTCTTGCTGTATCGCGGCTTGTTGCGACCCGGTGCTGGTGAGCCGCCCCCGCAAAGCTGTCGGGTTTCTCGCTGGGCAGCATCCTACCATCAGCGAACAGGGATCGCCGGCGTGGGACCGAGCAAGTGTACGAGGGTACTTCTATCAAGCCGGGTCAGCTGCGACACCAGCTTGGGTCAGGAGGCTCGGCGCGAGATAGCTTCCACCAGGAAATCCTCAGGCGCGACTTGGGCCTCGATCTGGGATCGACGCAGCGCCGTCTTTGGCATCCATTGGGCCAGTACGGCGCTGAGCTGAGCCTGGTCGAAGGGCTTGGCCAGGTAGTCGTCCATACCGGCTTCCAGGCACTGACCGCGAGCCTCCTTGGTGGCATCGGCCGTCAAGGCGATGATGGGCACCCGCCCATGATTGTCTGCCGGATATGCGCCTTGATGCTCGATCTCTTCGCGGCGAATCGCCCGCGTCGCTTCGTAGCCATCCATCTTGGGCATCTGGCAATCCATCAGGATCAAGTCGAACTGCCCGCGCGAGGCAGTGTTCAGTGCGCGCAGGCCGTCCTCGACCAAAGTGACATCGAAGCCCATCGATCGCAACATCTCGGTGGCCACCTGTTGGTTCACGATGTTGTCTTCTGCCAACAGGACGCTGCCCGAGAATCGGACAGTGCCCGTGGGGACCGGCACCGGCTCTGGAGACGGGTTCTCGGATCGCTGGCGACCCAAGGCCCTCAACACGATGTCCTCGAACTCCGCCTCGTCGACCGGCTTGGTAACGCGGGCCGTCAAGCCGGTATCGGCCAGGCGTTCTGGATCAGGAGCCTGAAGCCAAGGTGCGAGAGCGATGAGTTGCAGCTCAGGCAGATTCGGGTCCTGTCGAATCAGCCTTGCAAGGGCCTCCGCGGAGCCGTCGGGTAGTCGTTGCTCCGCGAGTACCAGATTGAACGGTTGATCTGTGGCGGCGCCGAGCTCGATGGCCCGGAGGGCCTCGCCTGCTGTGCCGACAAACTCGACGAGGGCACCTCGGCTTTGCAGGTGATGTCCGAGGATCTTCTGCCAGGTCGGGCTCGGGTCTGCCACGAGGACACGTACCGAATCCAGTAGAGAATTGTCGACGGAAAGTGCCTGGCCTCCTGCAACCTTCCCGAGGCGGGCCGAGAAGCGGAAGAGCGAGCCTCGATCTGGTGCGTCGTCCACATCGATCGTTCCACCCATGAGCTTGGCCAGGCGCCGGGAGATCGCCAGCCCCAAGCCGGAACCGCCATGTTGGCGAGCAGACGTGCCGTCTCCTTGCGTGAAATCCTCGAAGATCTTCTGTCGCTGGTCCGGTGAAATACCGACGCCCGTGTCTCGAACCTCGAATTCGATCAGGTCACCATCCAGCGCTCTCTCGCCGACCTTCACCTTGACTACCACCTCGCCCTCGTCCGTGAACTTGACGGCGTTGCCGATCAGGTTGAGGAGGACCTGACGCAGGCGGTGCGGGTCCCCGAGCAGCCTTTGCGGCACGTCGTGCTCGATCCAGGACGCCACCTCCAATCCCTTACGGTAGGCCTCTTCGGAAAGCACCTCAACAACTTCCTCGACGAGTGAGCGCGGGTCGAACTCGAGTGTCGCGAGACTCACTCGACCGGACTCGATCTTCGAGAAATCGAGGATCTCGTTGATCAGTTGCAGCAGATTGTGGGCCGAGGCCGAGATGGTATCGACGAAGCGTCTTTGCTTCGAGTCCAGTTGGGTGGAGAGCAGGAGATCGGCCATTCCGAGAACGCCGTGCATCGGCGTACGGATCTCGTGACTCATGTTGGTCAGGAACTGCGACTTTGCCCGGTTTGCCGACTCGGCAGACTCCCTCGCTGCCAGAACCGCTGCTTCGATACGTTTTCGCTCGGTAATGTCTCTGACCATGATGAGACTCCCGGTTCGGCCCTCGTGTAGTGTCTTCCGGGCGTTCACCTCGACGACAGTCTCTCTACCATCAACATGTTGTAGCCGGGTCTCGTAGGTTTCCGGGACTTCTTTGTTCTGCATCCGACCGCGATAGTAGGCCTCGAGCCGAGGCCGCTCGTCGGGGTGGACGAATTCAAGGAATGGCTGGTTGGTAACGTCGCCGACCTCGAGACCGACGATTTCGGCCATTCGAGGGTTGACGAAGCGCAGTCGTTCATCTTCGACCAGGGCGATGCCGTCGCTGGCGCGTTCGACGAGATGGCGGTACTCGGACTCGCTGTCGCGAAGCCGATTCTGGGTTTGAAGGAGCTCTCTCACTGCCGACTCGAGCGAGCGGTTGGTCTCTCCCAGCCTCTGCTCGGAGCGCTCACGCGTCAACTCGGTGAGGTAGGCGAACAGCGAGACGACGACCAGAGCGCCGAAGAAGCGTGCTAGGAAGGCGCCGGAGTAATCCGGAACAAAGGGCAAGCTACTTCGCAGCGTAGCGATTGCCATCGAAGAGCCCAACAGGATTGCAGTGGCTCGACTTCCTCGCGCCGAACCGAGCAGGGCACAGGAGATGAGGGGGAAGACGAAGTACCACACGAATCCCGTCCCGTCGGCACCACCACTGGCGAAGAGATAGAAGAACAGCGCGGCGGAGATGCCGACTCCAAGGCTGATCCCGCGTCGCCAGAATCCGAATTTGTGGTGCAGCTGCCGCAACAGCCCGACAAGCAGCGCTGCCACCGAGAGATCAACAGCGGCGAGGGCATAGTTTCGCGCGGTCACGGCGGCGGCGCCAAACACGCTCAGAGCCGCGCTGCCGATCAGGCAGATTCCGATGGCGATCGTTCGTCGGCGCTCGTCGTCGCGGTCTGTATCGGAGGCCGTTTCGCCGAGGATTGCGTAGCGGACTTTCTCGAACGTCCTTATGGCTGAGTTCTCTTTCATGGCTAACGGTCCTTCACGATGCGATGGCGATTCTGTCGTCGTCGCGCCGCCGATTCTTCTCCAGTAGCTCGTAGAATTCCTCTGCCGGGACTGGGCGGCTGAACAGAAAGCCTTGCGCCTCATCGCAACCGTGCTGCCTGAGGAAATCCAGCGCCTCTTCTGTCTCGACCCCTTCGGCGGTCACCTTCAGCTCCAGGCTCTGGGCCATGGCGATGATCGCCCTGGTAACCCCTACATGCTGTGGATTGGTGGGGACGCCCGCCAAGAAGGATCGGTCGATCTTCAGCGAAGTCAGGGGGAATCGCGTCAGGTAGCTCAGGGACGAGTAGCCGGTGCCAAAGTCGTCGATCGACAGTCGTATTCCCAGGGATTTGAGGTCTTGCAGACAGCGGATGGGCTCCTCGCGGTCCTCCATCAGGATGCTCTCGGTGAGCTCGAGATCGAGTAGATCGGGTGTCAGCTTTGCTTCGCCGAGAGCGGCCGATACAACTGTCGACAGCTCGCCCTTGGAGAACTGGCGGCTGGAGAGATTGACCGCCATGCGCAGCTCCGGGAAGCCGCTCTTGTGCCAGCGTGTCGCCTGCTGGCAAGCACTGTGCAGCACCCATTCACCAATCGGAATGATGAGCCCGGTCTCTTCTGCGAGTGGAATGAAATTCGCTGGTGGGATCAGCTCGTCGAGACGATTCCTCCAGCGCAGCAGCGCCTCTGCCCCGACGATCGAGCCGTTGGAGATGTTGATTTGCGGCTGATAGAAGAGCTCGAACTCGTGGCGGTTCAGAGCCTCGTCCAGCTGGCTCTCGAGGCGAAGTTGTTCGAGGGCGCTGGAGTTCATCGACTCGGAATAGAACTGGAAATTGCTTCCACCTCGGTCTTTGGCGCAGTACATCGCCGTGTCCGCGTTCCTGATCAGGCTTTCGGCGCCAACCCCGTCGTTGGGGTGCACGGCGATACCGATGCTTGCAGTCATCAGTACTGTCTGACCCTCTATTTCATAGGGCCTGGCGAGATCTTCGCTGAGGCGGCGTGCAACGGATGCCGCATCGCTGACTCGATTGAACTCCGACAGCAGGACGACGAACTCATCCCCACCGAAACGGGAGACCAGATCGTCCCGATGGCTGTCTTCCGAGAAGGGCCTGCCGACGCAGTCGGTGGCGCGCACGATCTTGACCAGTCGGCTAGCGACCTCCCGCAACAGTTCGTCCCCCGCCGAGTGTCCCAACGAATCGTTGATCCGCTTGAATCGATCGAGATCGAGGAACAGCACTGCGAGCGGCTCGTCGCGACGATGGGCACGCTTGATGGACAGGCCGAGCTGCTCGAGGAACGAACGCCGATTGGGCAATCCGGTCAGCACGTCATAGTAGGCGAGTAGGCGGATCTTCTCCTCGGCGTTCTTGTGTTCGGTAACGTCTTGGACGGTACCCTGATAGGAGATCTCCTTGCCGCCGTGGCTGAAGAGCACTTCGGCCTGCTGAACGACGTGTTTCTTGGCACCGTCAGGGCCGGCCAGGCAGTATTCGGTCGTGCTGCTATCGCGCTCCTCCTGCAGGCGCGCTAGAGATTCTTCCACGAAGTCCCGGTCGTCGGCATGGATGCGGGCCAGGAACTCTTCGCGAGTGATGGTTTGGGTACCGCTGTCGAAGTCGAGGATCTGACACATCTCCTGGGAGATGAGCAGCTCATTGTCCAGGGGCCTCCACTCCCAGTAACCGAGGTGAGCGATTCGCTGAGCATTGCCGAGTCGCGCCTCACTGATGCGCAGCTGCTCTGCCGCCCGACTGGCTCGAAGCATGTAGGAGAGACGGTGGCCGATGATCAGCCAGTTGATCGGCTTGACCGCAAAGTCAGTTGCTCCGGAAGCATAAGCCTTTTCGATCGACTCGACGTCGTCGAGCCCGGTGAGCATGAGTATGGGCGTGTGTCGACCTTCGGGGGTCTGTCGGATGGCCTTGCAGGCTTCGAAACCATTGAGGACGGGCATCCTCACGTCCATCAACACCAGGTCTGGCACATCTTCCCGGAAGCGCTCGAGGGCCTCGGCGCCATGGACCGCCTCGTCCACCACGAACCCTCCTTGCTCGAGTGTCGTTCGAGCCAGGAGGCGCTGCATCTCTTCATCGTCGACCACCAGCACACGCGCTGGGGTGACGTCTTTGGTGACTTGGGTCATCACGCTGTTAGTTGCCATTGCTCTGAAAGGGCCCTCCGCACCCGGTCGAATTCTGTCTCCAGGCTGGCGAAGACCGCGGCCGCCCGGGTCGTTTCGGCCTCGCGGCCGATTTGCTCGAGCTCCTTGCAGAGCTCGGCGAGCTCGAGAGCGCCGAGAGTCGCACTACTCGATTTGAGGCTGTGAGCGGAGCGCTCGATCGCCCCTGCATCATCGGAACCGAGTGCCTGGCGTATCGATTCGATCATCTCTGGTGAGGTCCTGAGGTAGGTCTCGATCACCCGAGCCACCAGGCCCGGCGAGCCGTTGCTCTCCAGGGTCTGGAGCATTTCGATTGCAGACGCGTCGATTGGCGAGATGCTCTCCGGCGCATCGCTCTTCGAATCGGAAGTGCTCTCTTCGGGCTGAGCCAGCGGCTTACTCGGGGGTGATACGGCCGAGGGAATCGTCGTGATCTTCAACCACTTGTTGATGACCCTCAGCAGCTGGTCTCGAGCGAACGGCTTGCTCAAGTAGTCGTCCATTCCGCATCGCAGGCACTTCTCGCGGTCTCCGGCCATGGCGCTGGCGGTCATCGCCACGATGGGCACCCGGCGGGGCCGCGAATCAGGCTGTTCAGACGCCGAGCGTGCGAAGCGCTCCTGCTGACGAATGAGGCGGGTCGCCTCGTAGCCGTCCATCAGCGGCATCTGGCAGTCCATCAGGACGACATCGAACGACTCGGAGGTCAGTCGCTTGACCGCGTCTCGACCGTTCTCGACAACCGTCGCAGTTCTACCGATGCCTTCCAGAATGCCGAGAACGACCTGCTGATTGAGCTCGTTGTCTTCCACCAGCAGGATACGGCCAGGCAGGAGGGGCGCCGACATGGGCTCTTGAGTCGGACCGAGCTCAACCTCCTCATCGTCACGTACTCCGAGTCCGTCTATAGCATCACGCAGCTGTATCTGAGTGGTCGGCTTGGACAAGCAAACCGCGAGATTCGGCAGCTTGGCCAGCTTGTCGCGCGAGGAGAGAGGAAGCGTTGCCAGGAGGACTACGTCGACTCCGGCAAGCGCCAGTTCGTTGTTCATGATCTGGGAAAGCTGCAGCCCATCGATCTCGGGCATCGCCTGATCGACAATCGCGACATCGAAGGCCTGCCCACCGGATGCTGCCATCCGCAGTTTGGACAGCGCCTCCCAGGCGCTGTTGGCGCTCTCTGTGGGATGACCCCACTGGGAGAGCCAGTGAGCTAGCAGGTCGCGAGTCGAGGCGTGGTCGTTGACGACGAGAATCTTCTTCGAATTGTTCGCAGAGATCGGTAACTCCGAACTGTCGGTGAACACCTGCTGCTCGGCCAGCTTGATTGTGAACCAGAAGGTCGAACCCTTGCCTATCTCGCTTTCGACGTCGATTTCTCCACTCATCAACTCCACGAGTTGTTTTGAAATGGCGAGTCCGAGTCCGGTACCACCAAACTTCCGGGTCGTCGAGCCGTCGGCTTGATGAAACGACTCGAAGATACGATGGCGAACGGTCGGCTCGAGACCGACGCCGGTGTCGCTGACCTCGAATCGGACGAGGTGCTCTCCTGGAGAGTCCTCTGTGGTCGACACCGCGATACCGACCTCGCCTTCGGTGGTGAATTTGACCGCGTTGCCGAGCAGATTGGCCAGGATCTGACTGAGGCGCGTCGGATCACCTCGCATCAGGTTGGGCACGCTGTCGGATACCGAGCAGTGCAGGTTCAGACCCTTGGAATGGGCGCGCTCGGCGAATAGATTGCAGGCGTTGGCCACCAACTCGGGAAGATCGAAATCGACCTCTTCCAGTTCCAGCTTGCCGGCTTCGATCTTCGAGAAGTCGAGGATGTCGTTGAGCACATCCAGCAGGCTCCTGGCCGACCGCAGGGCGGTTTCAGAGTGTTGCCGCTGCTGATCGGACAGCTCGCTGGTTAGCAGCAGCTCGACCATGCCCAGGACGCCGTTCATTGGCGTGCGGATCTCGTGACTCATGTTGGCCAGGAACTGAGACTTGGCGCGGTTGGCGCTTTCGGCCATTTCCTTCGCTTCCCGCAGCCGCCTCATTTGCGTGAGATCGGTGCCGGAGCTCAAGGTACCGGTCAAGACACCCTCTTCGTCGGTCAGATAGGTCGTATGCCAGGCGATGATGCGCTGGTCTCCTGAGCTCGTGGTGACGGGGTACTCGAAGTACTCATCCGATTCGGGGCTCGACAGATAGCGAATGACCTCGTCTCTCATCCTCGGCGGCACGACCAGGTCATGCCAGTTCTTGCCGATGATCTCTGACTCCTGGAAGCCCAGAGTGCGCGCTCCCTTTTGGTTGATCAGGGTGACCCGGCCGGCGGTGTCGAGGACCACCATGAGAACCTCAGCGACGTCGAGGTAGGTCTGCGCCTTCTTCTTCTCCTGTTCGAGCTCTCGTTCCTTCCTCTGCCGCTCTTCGATCTCGGATCTCAGGCCGGTATTGGCTCTTTCGAGATCCTCGGCGCGCTGACGTCGGATGGACTGAAAACGACTGAACGCAATCACTCCACAGCATGCGGCCAACAGGTAGAGGCAATAGGCCCACCAGGATTGCCACGGTGGAGGCACCATCTTGACGCCAATCGACAGACCTTCGTTGTTCCAAACTCCGTCGTTGTTCGACGCTCGAACTCGAAAGACGTAGTCTCCGGCGGCCAGGTTGGTGTATGTCGCCCGGCGGAGTGTTCCGGGGACGACCCAGTCCTCGTCGAATCCCTCTAGCTTGTACATGTAGAGGTTCTTGTGGGGCGCAGAGTAGTCGAGAGCGGCGAACTCGAACGCGACCACAGAGTCCTTGTAGGTCAGGGAGAGGTCGTTGATCTGCCAGACCGGACGATCGAGTGTGGCGGGTTGGTTGAACTTCAGAAACTGGGTGAGCACGATGGGGGGTACGTGCAGATTGGGATGAACCTCGCGGGGGTAGAAGGTGTTGAACCCACTGATGCCACCAAAGAAGAGCTGGCCATCCGGCGCCTTCCACGCGGATGCGTGGTTGAACTCGTTGCTCTGCAGGCCGTGACTGGCATCGAAGTGGCTGAGGGCCCCGGTCTTCGGGTCGAGCTGGGTGAGGCCCCGGTCACTGCTGAGCCAGACACTCCCCTGATCATCGATCAACACCGCGTAGATGATGTCGCTCAGCAGGCCCTGTCGCTTGGTGTAGCGGGTGAACCGCTCGCGACCCGCCTGTCGATCGTCGGCTGACCACCGGTTCACACCGCCGCCCTGCGTGCCGATCCACAGGTTTCCCTCGGCGTCTTCGGTGATCGCCCAGGGGTGGTTGCTGCTCAGGCTCGCCAGGTTGTCGCGATCCTGCTGAATGGACTCGAAAGTGCCGGACTCGGGCAGGTAGCGATTCAGGCCGCCACCGTCGGTGCCGATCCACAGGTCTCCGAAGCTGTCTTCGTGGAGCGCCAGGATCCGGTCGTTGCTCAGCCCCTGGGGATTGTCCGGATCGTGTCCAAAGCGGTCGAAACCGGTGCCGTCGGAGCGAAGTCGATTGAGTCCACCGCGATAGGTGCCGACCCAGAGGTGTCCGCTGCCGTCTTCAAGGATCGTCGTGACACCGTTGCGACTCAGACTGTTGGGGTTCTCCGGGTCGTGAGCGTAGCGGCGAAACTCGCCTGAGACCTGGTCGTAGCGATTGAGGCCACCGCCGAAGGTACCTATCCACAGGATTCCCTGACGATCGAGGTGCAGAGACATCACCCGATTGTCGCTCAGACTGTTGGCGTTCTCGGGGTCGTGTTGAAGCTGCTGAAAGGACCGGCTGCCACGATCGAAGCGGTTCAGGCCGCCACCGTAGGTTCCGATCCAGAAGGCCCCGTCGGATCCTTCACTAATGGCGGTGACGAAGTCGGCAGAGAGCTGGTCGGGCTCTTCTTTCTGGTGCCTGTAGTGGAGAAACGCCTCGCTGATCGTATTCCACTTGCTGAGGCCGCCGTAGGTGCCGATCCAAAGGACTCCTCCAGAATCCTCGAAGATCGAGGCGACCCGGTTGTGGCTGAGGCTATAGGGGTCGGTTGGGTCGTTTTGATATCGATGGAAGCGTCGGGTATCGGTCTGCCACTCATGCAGGCCACCGTCGGTTCCCACCCAGACCGTTCCTTCGCTATCCTGGAAGACGGCCCAGATCGTATCGGAGGCGAGGCTGGTGGGGTCCTCGGGGTCGTGGCGGAAGTGCTGCAGTTCTCCGGTTCGGGGATCGAACAGATCGAGCCCCGCATCGTACGTTCCGATCCAGATCCGTCCCCTACGGTCCTGCATGAGGCTGCGGACGCGATCGTCCGCCAGGCTCGATGGGTTGCTTTTCGTATGGCGGAAGTGGGTGAACTGGCCAGTATCGGGCTCGAGGCGACTGAGTCCGGAGCCGTCCATGCCGATCCAAAGAGCTCCATCCTGGTCGGCGAGAAGGGCGCGGATATGGTCGTGAGATAGTGTCTCCGGTCCGTCAGGATCGTGGCGGTGACTAGTGAAGGTCTCAGTTTCACGGTCGAAGCGGTTGAGACCGCCGCCATCGGTGGCCATCCAGAGGCGGCCATGCGCGTCCTCCGTGATGGCGCGGACCCGATCGTGAGACAAGCTGGTGGAGTCGTCAGGGTCGTGGCGAAAAGACTCGAAACTCTCTGTCAGGGGGTTGTATCGGTTGACCCCACCACCGTCCGTACCCACCCAGATCAGCCCGTTGCGGTCCTCGTAGATGGTCTTGACAAAGTTGTTGGAAAGAGAAGTCGGGTCCTCCGGATCGTACGAGAAGACCTTGAAGTCATAGCCGTCGTAGCGGTTGAGGCCCTCCTGGGTGCCGAACCACATGAAGCCGTCTCGATCCTGCAGCGTGCAGGCCACGAATGCCTGGGAAAGACCGTCTTCGAGGGAAACGTGCTCGAATCGGACGTTCTTTCTGTGGTCGGACTCACTCGGTGCGGAGCTCGGCCTCGCCGAAGATGCGACAAGGCAGAGCGCGATCGCCCAGCAGATCACCAGAAGCCGCCAGAGTATGGCAGGACTGCTTCCTGCCGCTTGCCGTGTGCTTGAGTAGGCCTGCATGTCCGATTCCTTCCTGCCGTCGTTTTTTGTCGGCGCCGAGCGCCTTTCACTCCTCTTTGAGCAAGGCCTGTGCCATCTGGGAAGGCTGTGGGTATTGAACTTCGCAGCAAGGCTTCGATAGTCCAGCAAATACCTACATTTCAATGAGTTCTTCCGACCTTGGATCGGTTCGCCAGGGCCTCCAAGGGTTCTCTGGCTGGATGAAATCCGGTTCGCCGGCCCGGCTACAGCCAATCCGGGAACCGAAAAAGTGGTGCTTCAACAAAAAATGGCGATCAACGGATATCTGTGGCCGTTGACAGGCGCCAGGCGAGAGGTTCGTTAGCTGTGGCACCGTCTAGAGGATCAGTCGGCCGATGGACGGTCGTTGGCCACCACTGCTCTCTGGCTCTTCTTGCGGTACATGTCGGCGTCGGCCTCTTCGAGGAGATCCTCGAGGGCGTCTCCCTGGCCTGGATAGATGGCGCAACCAACGGTAGAGGTCATGGTGACGGGATTGCCCTCGATCTCGTAGGGCTTCCCGAGGCTCACTGTGACCTGCTCAGTGGCGCGGGCCGCGTCGTTTCCCGATTTCAGGCCCTCGATCACCGCTACGAACTCGTCGCCTCCCAGGCGAGCGACGGTGTCGTTCTCACGAATCGACCGCCGCAGTCTTGCGGCAAGCAGGCAGAGCAGATTGTCCCCGGCGGGAGGTTCGCCGGCCTTCAGAGCCTGGTTTGTGGAGGGTTGTCGCTATCTATTCTCCCTCCACCCAACGGTTGCTGCTCATGGTTTCGGTAAGGCCGTCCGACCAGAAGAAGCCGTCGGACCAGAAGAACCCATCCGACCAGAAGAACCCGTCGCCCTCCAGTCCGTCGAGGTAGTAGCTGCCGTCCGGCCAGCGGTTGGCGCGACCGCGGAAGTGCTGGGACCCGACCCGATCGAGATCGATGTCCAGGCCCTGGTTGGCGCAGCCCGTGTCGGTGGCATGGACGGCATCGTATGCGTGCACCATGCCCGCGCCCTGCTGAAAGACCGAATAGGCGAGAGTGCCGTCATCTTGGAGAGCAGGCCGAGCCGAGGCCATGAGCCGGCACTTGACGTCGTCGGGTGTGAGTGAGGGGTCGGACTCGAGCATCAGAGCGACGATTCCAGTGACGATCGCGGTCGCCTGTGAGGTGCCCGACATCTCGAAGTAGGGGAATTGGTCGCGATACTCGGGGTGAGAGTTCTCGATGACCGCGCTGTAGGGCATCTCGCTCAACAGATGCCCGCCCGGGGCCACCATCTCGGGCTTGACGAAGCCCTCGTAGGTGGGGCCGGCCGATGAGAACGAGGTCAGGTAGTCGTCGTCGGCGGGCTCCGGAGTGTAGGCGTCCGACATCGCACCAACCGTGATGATGTAGGGCAGGTTTCCAGGGACACCGATAGTCATCGGATCGGGTCCGTCGTTGCCTGCCGAAGCCACCACTACGATGCCTGCCTGCCAGGCGGCCATCACAGCTTGATTGAGCGGATCGTCCCAGTAGTGGGAGACAGGGGCCGCACCGAAAGAGAGGTTGAGGACCCGAATGTCGTACTCGTCCTTGTGCTGGACCACCCAATCGATGGAACGGATGACCCGCAGGTAGCTGGAGGCGCCGTTCCGGTCGAAGGCCCCCACGGACACCAGGTTGGCGTTGGGGGCGATACCGTTGTACTTGCCGTCCGGTGATTTCTTGGCGCTCATCGCGATGGCCGAGATATGGCTGCCGTGCCCATTGGTGTCGGTGTTGACCGGCCCGAAGTAGAAGCCGGTGTCGTTGTGGTGGGGCGGCATGAAACCGTAGCTGTCGGTGTCCTTGGTCCACCCCTGGAACGCGCTGTGCTGAGCCACGTACCGCCATTCCCCGTTGGCGTTGTAGTGCATCGGTGCGGCGAAGGGCCGCGAGGTTATGTTGTTTCCGGTGTCGAGAAAGGCGACAGTGACTCCGGCACCTGTGATGCCTTCGTCGTGCAGACGGTCGGCGCCAACGATCGAGGGGTAGTGGGGGTTGACGACTTCGTAGCCGTCATCCAGTGGATCGTCTGGATCGCCGTTGATGTCGACCGAACAGTCTTCGGAGAACTCGGCCTCGACGTTGTAGCTCAAAGTGGTGCTCCAGGGAGTGCTGTCGAATTCGAAGGTCACGGCCGCACTCTGACCGGCGGCGAGGGTGCGATCCGCAATCGTGCCCGAGAATGAGCGCGTGTCAACGGGAACCGGGGAGGTGTCGTGAGCGTAGATCTCTCGACCGTCCAGGAATGCGCGGACGAACCGGAACGGAATGGAGTTTCCGGTCGCGTACAGGTAGAGCCGCTCGATCGCCACGGCCGCCGAACCGTTGTTGGTGAGCTGCCAATGCAGCTGTGTTCCGGAGCGATGCAGCTCTGTGTCGGCAACTACGTCGCAATCACCGCCAGCCGGAGGAGGCGGCGGTGGCACATCGGGCACGTCGATCGTGAATTCGACTTCGAGGTTGTCGACGTAGAAGAACTCTGTCTTGCCACCGTAGGCCCGAGAGACACGAAACCGCAGCACGGTCTGGCCAGAGCTCCAATCGGTGGAGGATAAGCTGCGGGAGCCGACCGACGAGCCGCGGATGCCTGAGAACTTTTCGATCTCGGTCCAGGAGGCGCCGCCATTCTCGGAGATTTCGAAGCTCACCCAATCACCGGTATCGACACCTGAAGAGGTTTGAAAGTCGAACGAAATAGTGGTCGACAGGGCACCCGTGAGGTCGACCTCCCGAGCGGCACTCGGCTGACCACCCGTATTGGGCCGGTCGTCCAACCGCAACTTGCCATTCTTGATTCGGACCTGGCCGGCGATCGGGCCGTCTCCGCCCGACTGAGTGTCGTTCTCCTGCAGGGCCCGGACCAGTCGACAGTGCCGTCGTTGTCGGTCCAGGTGCCGCTGGAGAGCTCGTCGCGAACCGATTCTGTGGTCGTCGAGGCCAGGATCGGTGAAGCCATGGTGCCGGCGACGAGAACGATACAGGTCGCGAAGGCTGCCACGAGGCTGGAGTTGGGTCGAGTTCGGTTCTGGCTGGTCATTGTCAGTTCTCCGAATCTTCTCGTTCTCACAACGAGGCACAGCTCATTGCAGCAATCGGCGTACCATAAAGGGTTGCGCATAGGCCGACTCACAGAAGGCGTAAAACACCAGCAAAGATGGGCCTGGGCAGGGTGAAGCCGGAGATGGGTGAAGGAACTGGTGGGAGGAGAAAGCGGCTCGGAGAGAAATTCGGCGAGCTGAGAGAAAGTGGTGCCATTGAGCCCTGGCCACTCGGAGCGTATACTCTGAAGCCGTCAGCTGCGCCACCAGGTGTCGAGTCCCGCCCGCCGCAGAGTCTCTTCTCGAGGAGTGATGTCCCATGTCCACGGTCAGATCCCCAGGTCCGCCGATGGAAGACGAGCACAGTCCAAATGAGCGCCTCGAGCCGACCTGGCGCTCCGAGCTCTCACAGGGGATATTCGATCTTCTGTATACCGGCGAGCTCGACGGCGTGGAGTTCCAAGAGGGCCTTCGGGCGCTTGTCGACGAGCACGGAGACGAGGTCTACGTCGAGCTGCTGTACCTGCTCTCCCACCTGCGTTTCGAGCCCGGTGAGGCGAAGGATCATTGGCGAGGGATTGTCGAGCATCGCGAGCGCATGGCTGCGGCGATGCAGTCGGCCGTCGACCTGCGAGTCGCGCTGGTGAGCTACCTGGTCGACGCGCACTCCTTGCTCCAAAGTCCCGCGATGATCGAGCTGCAACTGCTCGAGAATGCCCGCAATTTCGCCTTTCGGGACTCGCTGACCGGGCTCTACAACTTTCGTTTCTACAGGGAGTTCCTTCCCCGGGAGATCTGGAGGGCCGATCAGTACAACTCCCCGCTGTCGTTGATCGTTGCCGATATCGACGATTTCAAGGGCTACAACGATCGCCACGGGCACGACGAGGGCAACGCGGCCCTGGCGCGGATCGCCGTGCTGCTGGAGGAGTCTCTTCGCAAGGTCGACGTCGCCGTGCGATACGGCGGCGAGGAATTCGTGCTGATTCTGCCCTCCACACCGAAGATGGGTGCCAAAGTCGTCGCCCAACGGGCTGCACAAGCAGTGGCGCAAGAGGCGATGCACCGCGGCGAGCGGTTGACCCTCAGCATGGGTGTGGCCACTTATCCTGGAGACGCGGGAAACGAACGCGACCTGCTTCGTCATGCCGACGGGGCGATGTACCTCGCCAAGGCCAAAGGCAAGAACCAGGTCGAGCTTTATGGCAACGATCGACGGTCCTACTCCCGCGTTCGCGCGGCCCTCAACGGCGAGTATCGCCAGATGAACCGGCAGGCCCACTCCCTGGAGACCATCAATGTCAGCGGTGGTGGCCTCAGCTTCAGCTCCGATCGGTCCATGCCGGTAGGTTCGCTGGTAGATGTCGATCTGCAGATCTCCGACACCGATAGCAGTATCCACCTCGCGGGGCGAGTCGTCGAGACCAGAGAGGTAACCCCCGACCAATTCGAGGTTTCGGTGCGGATCGTCGACATCGGGGCGCAGGATCGTTGGCAACTCGCCCTGTATCTCCGTCAGTTGTCGACGCCGACCGAACAACCGGAAGACTGAGCCTGGCCTAGCTCTAGTGGGTAGTATCGGACTCTGAAGTAATCAGATCGCAAGCCTATTCCACAAGGTTCTTCTCGCGGGAGTGATAAGTGATGACCCTCACCGATTCGCGCCGTCCGCCGTCTTTGGTTGACGAACCACCGGAAGAGCAACTCGTGCCGAGGTCGGGCTCGGAGCTCACTCAGCAACTCTTGGAGCTGGTCCAATCCGGCGATCTCGAGAGCCCCGAATTCAGGCAGGGCCTGGAAGCGCTCGAGCAGGAGTATCAGGACGAAGTCTACGCGGAGCTGCTCTTCCTGCTGAGCCATCTACGATTCTCGCCACCGGAAGCGAGAGAACACTGGCAGAAGATTGTCGAGCACCGCGAGAGGTTGGTCGCGGGAATCCAGTCTGCCGTCGATCTGCGAGCGGCACTGGTGAGCTATTTTCTCGATAGCCACACTCTGCTCGAGAGTCCTACCGTCATCGAGCTGCGGGTCCTCGAGAACGCCCGCAACTTCGCCTTTCGAGACTCACTGACCGGCCTGTACAACTATCGCTTCCTCAGGGACTACCTGCCGCGAGAGATCTGGAGGGCCGACCAGTACAACACGCCACTGTCGTTGGTCGTCGCCGATGTGGATGACTTCAAGATCTACAACGATCGTTATGGACACGAAGAGGGGAACGTGGCTTTGTCCCGCATCGCCGTGTTGTTGGAGGAGTCCCTTCGCAAGATCGACATTGCCGTGCGATTCGGCGGCGAAGAGTTCGTGCTGATTCTTCCCTCGACCCCCAAGACCGGGGCCCGATCGGTGGCCGAACGGGCACGAGAGGTTGTCTGGCGCGAGGAGATGCAGGGGGGTGAGAGTCTGACCCTCAGCATGGGCGTGGCCACCTATCCAGCCGACGCGAGCGACGAGCGGGAGCTGCTTCGACATGCCGACCGGGCGATGTACCGCGCGAAGTCCAAGGGCAAGAACCAGGTAGAGCTCTTCGGTAACGACCGGCGATCCTTCTCTCGCATTCGCCTGGCGCTCAACGGCGAGCTCCACGAGATGAGCCCACAGGCTTATCCCTTCGAGACCATCGATGTCGGCAGTGGCGGCCTGCGCTTCCTATCCGACCGATCCATGGCCGTCGGATCGCTGGTGGATGTCGATCTGCTGATCTCCAAGACCGCTGGCAGCCTTCGACTCGCCGGGCGAGTTGTCAGCTCGAGAGAGACTGAAACCGGCGGATTCGAGACTGCGGTGCGAATCGTCGAGATCGATTCGCAGGATCGTCGGCAGCTCGGGCTGTGTTTGCGCCAGGCGTCGACTTCGGCCGAGCTGGCTTGAGATGGAAACGGCCGGCGAGAAGCTCGCCGGCCGTTTAGGTTCAGAGATTGAGGCGGAGAGGAGTCGGCTACTATTCCTGCTCGACCCAGACGTTGATGGAGGCGGGCTCGGTCAAGGCATCGGACCAGACGAATCCGTCGGACCACACGAAACCGTCGGACCAGACAAAGCCATCGGACCAGACGAAGCCGTCGCTCCAGACGAAACCGTCCGACCAGACGAAGCCATCGCTCCAGACAAAGCCGTCCGACCAGACGAAGCGATCGCTCCACACAAAACCGTCCGACCAGACAAAGCCGTCGGGCCCGAGGATTGCGTAGGTGCCGTCGTCCATCTGGCGCGCGAGGCCGGCGTAGTGCTCGACTCCGGCCAGATCTTGGTCGATATCGAGACCCTGGTTGGCGCAGCCGCTGGCGGTGGAGTACACCGCGTCGTAGGCGTTGACGAGACCGGTTCCCTGCTGGAAGATCGAGTAGGCGAGGGCGCCCTCAGGGTCGATGGCCGGACGTCCGGAAGCCATCAAGCGGCACTTGACCTCGTCCGGAGTCAGGGACGGGTCGGCCTCGAGCAGCAACGCGGCTACGCCAGAGACGATCGCCGCTGCTTGGGAAGTGCCGGACATGACGAAGTAGTCGCCGCCGTTGTGGAACTCGTGATGCTCCTCGGCGATCGTCGTCCACCAGCCCATCGAGGACACGACATGGCCTCCAGGGGCCACGATCTCCGGTTTGACAAAGGCTTCGAAGGTGGGCCCGGCTGACGAAAACGAAGCCATCAGGTCATCACTGGCGTCGTCGGGTGTGTAGTTGTCGGTCATGGCGCCGACGGTGATGACATAAGGCACGTTGCCGGGGACGCCGATGGTCATCGGATCGGGCCCGAGGTTGCCGGCCGAGGCCACCACCACGATGCCCGCCTGCCAGGCTGCCATCACCGCCTGGTTCAGGGGATCGTCCCAGTAGTGGGAGCGCGGCGGAGCGCTGAAGGAGAGGTTGAGAACGCCGATGCCAAAGGCATCCTTGTTGTTGACAATCCAGTCGATTCCGGCGATGACGTCGCTATAGGTACCCTGACCCTGATCGTCGAACGCCTTGACGACAACCAGATCGGCGCCCGGGGCCAGGCCGTAGAAGGTGCCCGTTGGACCGTGCACCTCGCGATTGACGATCAGGCCGTTGACATGACCGCCGTGGCCGTTGCCGTCGCTGTGGCGAAGGGGATTTTTCCAGACCTTGTTGCGAGTGGCGTCGTAGTGGCCCAGAACGCGGGGCTGGCCATCGCGATACATGACCTTGGAGAAATCGTGTAGGCCCGTATCCACGACGGCGACGGTGACCCCTTGGCCGATGATCCCCTGTTCATGCAGCACGTCGGCCTGCAGCATGGCCGCGGGCGTGGTCTGAACGGTCGGCTCCCAGATCCATTCGCTACCGGTGTAGGGATCGCTGCCATTGTCGTCGTTGAGAATGTCTGTGTCACCAGTCCTGTCATTGCCGCGGCCACTGGTCTCGACGGCCCGATCACCGTAGATCTTCAGCTCGGGAGCCAGCCCGGTGAGGCGGTCCAGCTGTGTCGCCGTCAATTGCGCTGCAACGGCCCGGATGATGGCGAGCTCGTGGATCACCGTTCCACCGACCTCGAGAACCAGCCGTCTGGCCGTGCCGAGATCCGGCCCCTGGACGATGACCGAGCCGGTCGTCTCTGCGACCTGTGCGACGTCAGAGGACGGGGTCGCCGATGCGTAAGCCATCAGACTCAGGACGAGGAGGCAACAGATGCCTGAAGCTGAGTTGTTTCGAAAGATCTGATTCATGATTCCCCCGCCAGGACGAGTCATCGAGTCGCTTGTCTGTTCAGTTCTATTCCTGTTCGACCCACACGTTGATGGAGGCTGGCTCGACATAGGTCTCGCTCCACAGAAAGCCGCTAAAATGGGTGTAGTCGTCGCTCCATAAGAAGCCGTCGCTCCACAAGAAGCCGTCGGACCAGAGGAAGCCATCGCTCCACAGGAAGCCGTCCGACCAGAAGAAGCCGTCGCTCCACAGAAAGCCGTCGCTCCACAGGAAGCCGTCCTGAAACACGTATTCGTCGGACCATAGGAATCCGTCGTCTTCGACCGGATTGCCGTCGGCGTCGCGAACGAAGAAGGTGTAGCCCTGTCCGCCATTGCTCGCGTAGGCGTCGGCGGCACCACCGAAGTGGGCCAGGCCGGCCAGGTCGAGGTCGATGTCGAGTCCGCGGTTCGCCACGAGCGGGGAGTCCGAGTAGACCGCTCCGTAGGCGTCGACCCTGCCTGCACCCTGCTGAAAGACCGGATAGACCAGGCTGCCGCGGTTGAAGGTGGCGGGGCGGGCGGACTCCATCAAGCGGAACTTCACCTCATCCGGGGTCAGAAATGGCGATTGGTGAAGCATTAGAGCCACGACGCCGGTCACCACCGCGGCCGCTTGCGAGGTCCCTGACATCACGAAATAGTTGGCCCCATCGTGAAACTCGGGATGGGTCACCGCGAGCTCGGTGCTGGTCGCCATCAGCCCTTTGACGTGGCCGCCCGGGGCGACGACTTCGGGCTTGACGAAGCCTTCGACCGTGGGACCGGTCGAGGAGAACGAGGTCAGGAGGTCATCGGCGGGATCTCGGGGCGTGAAGTTGTCAGTCATCGCACCGACGGTGATCACGTAGGGCACATTGCCGGGAACGCCGATGGTCATCGCCTCGGGTCCCCGATTGCCGGCTGAGGCCACCACGACGATGCCCGCCTGCCAGAGGCGCATGACGGCCTGATTCAGCGGGTCGTCCCAGTAGTACGACCGTGGCTCGGCACTGAACGAGAGGTTTACCACCCGGATCCCGTAGCTGGCTGCGTTGTCGAGGATCCACTGCAGCCCGCGGATCACGTCCGCATAGGTGGAGCTGCCGTACCGATCGAAAGCGTGCACGACGACCAGCTCGGCGTTGGGGGCGACGCCAGCGAACGCGGGACTCTTGTTGGAGCCCAGGTTGGCGCTGTTGACCACGACGCTGGCTACATGCGCACCATGTCCGTTCTCGTCGGTATTGAGGAGAGGATTGTATTCCTGCTGCTGATCGAGGCGGGCGTCGTACTGCGCCAGCACTCGAACTTGATTCGTGGTGTTCTTGTTGAGTCCTCTCTGTGAGTAGTGGCCGGTATCGACGACAGCGACGGTGACTCCGGTACCGTCGATTCCCGCTGCGTGCAGCTGGTCGGCACCGACGATATCGTTGAACGGCATGCCGGTGAGCTCGTCGGTAGAGGTATTATCGCCGTCCTTGGGGGGCTTGCCGGTGATGCTGACGGTCCGGTCACCGTAGATCTTCAGCTCGGGAGCGAGAGCCACGAGACGCTCCTGTTGAGTCGCCGTCAGCCGAGCTGCTACGGCCCGGATGATGGGCAGCTCGTGGGTCACGCTGCCACCGCCCGCGAGGACCAGGTCTCGGGCCGTACTCACAGTCGGGCCCTGGACGATCACCGCGTTGGCTGGGGCGCCGTTGTCGTGATTGGCGAGAGCCGGGGTGTCACCTACCGGTAGGGTGACCAGCAAGAGCGTCAGAGCTAGGTGGACTAGTGGGACCTCACGGTGGCGCGGTCCATTCATGATCGCGTCCTTTCGTTGGCTAAGGCTGCGTTGGTGGCTGGCATCCGTTTCTTCCCCGAAGTTCGGGTTCTCCGGACAAGAGCAGCAACTGCCATACCATCGATAGATGCACATGTAGCAGCGGCTGCAAGGGCTCGAAAACCTGGATTCCAAAGGGAATACTCCTCGCTCGCTGGAATCGGCTGGCACCTGTTCGGAAAGGACCGATGAGTCCGACGACGAAATACTGAGCGCGAGTGAATCGTGACGCGCAAAAAAGTGGCGGGCTCACAGGCACGCGGCCGGCGAGGAGTTCGCCGGCCGGGAGAGGTGGTAGGTGAGGAGGGGAGTGGGGAAGGAGTTGGGGTGGGATAAAGGGGGTTCCTATTCTTGCTCGACCCAGACGTTGATGGAGGCGGGCTCGGTCAAGGCATCGGACCAGAGGAAGCCGTCGAATTCGACGAAGGCGTCAGACCAGAAGAATCCGTCGCTCCAGAGGAAGCCATCGCTCCACAGGAAGCCATCACTCCAGAGAAAACCATCGCTCCAGAAGAAGCCGTCGCTCCACAGGAAGCCGTCACTCCAGAGGAAGCCATCGCTCCACAGGAAGCCATCGCCTTCCAGTCCGTCGATATAGTAGCTGCCGTCGGGCCATTGATTCGCCCGTCCGCGGTAGTGCTGGGATCCGGCCAGGTCGAGATCGATGTCGAGACCTCGGTTGGCGCAGCCGGAGTCGGTCGCATAGACGGCGTCGTAGGCGTTGACCATCCCGCTGCCCTGCTGGAAGACCGAATAGGCCAGGGTGCCATCATCCTCGACCGCCGGATTCGCCGAGGCCATCAGTCTGCATTTGACGTCGTCCGGGGTGAGCCAGGGCTCTGTCTGCAACAGCAGCGAAGCAACCCCGCTGACCACTGCTGCCGCTTGCGAGGTGCCCGACATCGTAAAGAACTCGTGCTCGGCATCGTAGAACTCTGGATGGTCGGTGGACAGCGCAGACGAATAGGGGACCATGCCAAGAATGTGCCCGCCTGGTGCCACGAGCTCTGGTTTCACGAAACCTTCAAAGGTTGGGCCGGCAGACGAGAACGAGGCCAGACGGTCATCCGTCTGGTTCTCGTTGGGGTGGGTGTAGTAGTCGGTCATCGCGCCGGCGGTGATGATGTAGGGAACGTTTCCTGGTACACCGATGGTCATGGGATCGGGGCCCGCGTTGCCGGCCGAAGCCACGACCACTATGCCTGCCTGCCAAGCCGCCATCACCGCCTGATTGAGCGGATCGTCCCAGTAATGGGACTGCGGTTCGGCGCTGAAGGAGAGGTTCAGGACCCGGATACCGTAGACATCTTTGTAGGTCACAATCCAATCGAGGGCACGGATGACGTCGGCATAGGAGCCGGACCCATCACGGTCGAAGGCCTTGACGCTAACCACTTCCACTCCGGGGGCGACGCCGTGGTAAAGGCCGGAGTACTCGCCGGTGTTCGGGTCGAAGAGAGTCGTGTTGATGCTGAAAGCGATAGAGCCGACGTGGGTCCCGTGACCGTTGGAGTCGTTGCCGCCATAGACGCCATAGATGACGACATCCTCGTCTCCCAGGCGATCCATTTGGTCCGTGATGGCGTTGTAACGTGCAAGCAGGCGCCACTGGTGGGAGTCGTCATAAGTCATGTACGCGCTGTTGGACATTCCGCTGTCGATAACAGCCATCGTGACACCGGTCCCGGTAATGCCCTGTTCGTGCAGGAGGTCCGCACCGACCATGGTGGGGTAGACGCTGTCCGGGTCGACCAGGAGGGGGATTTTTCCTCCCTTGTTACCTCCCTTTTTCGCCACCACAGCCTTCTGGTTGGGATAGATACGCAAGGCGGTGGATCGGCCTCGCAGCGCTTCGAGTTGATCGAGGGTCGCTACGACTCCAACCGCGTTGATGATCCCTAGCTCGTGACTTACTGTGGCCCCGGCTTCTTCGACGAGTCGAGTCGCTTCCGCGACACTCCCCGATTGGACGATGTAGCTGGTGTCGGGGCCGGCCGGTGTTACTAGCTCGGCAGGTGGGCTGCCGACCAGCAACAGGCAGGCGAGTGCCGCCGGAGCTGTCAGCCAGGCAAATGAGTTTGACTTGAGGCGTTTCATGGCATTACTCCTGTTCGACCCAGACGTTGATGGAGGCGGGCTCGGTCAAGGCATCGGACCACACGAAGCCGTCCGACCAAACGAAGCCGTCCGACCAGACAAAACCGTCACTCCAGACGAAGCCATCGGACCACACGAATCCGTCCGACCAGACAAAGCCGTCGGACCAGACGAAGCCGTCGGACCAGACGAAGCCATCGGACCAGACAAAGCCGTCACTCCACACGAAACCATCGGACCAGACAAAGCCATCGGGTCCGAGGATGTGGTAGGTACCGTCGTCTGCCTGGCGAGCCAGGCCGGCGTAGTGCTCGACTCCAGCCAGATCCAGGTCGATGTCGAGTCCTTGGTTGGCGCAGCCGCTGGCGGTGGAATAGACGGCGTCGTAGGCGTTGACCAGACCGGTTCCCTGCTGAAAGACGGAGTACGCGAGCTCGTCGTCGTCCTCGACTGCTGGCCGAGCCGAGGCCATGAGCCGACACTTGACGTCATCGGGCGCTAGAGACGGGTCGGCCTCGAGCAGCAACGCGGCTACGCCAGAGACGATCGCCGCTGCTTGGGAAGTGCCGGACATGACGAAGTAGTCGCCGCCGTTGTGGAACTCGTGATGCTCCTCGG
>Ga0316193_10000180_pt1 | contig 36247 bp, 29 predicted proteins | sample MerIslsedime2_MG_FD_207735 | JGI IMG/M metagenome (GOLD analysis project Ga0316193, IMG submission 207735) | Coastal sediment microbial communities from Maine, United States - Merrow Island sediment 2 | ecosystem: Environmental > Aquatic > Marine > Coastal > Sediment | place: USA: Maine... | reverse complement strand
CGTCGTGCCCCTCCTTGGTCCGCGTCTCCCGAAAGGCGGACGAGGCCTCCCGGTCGAGAAGGACGACATTGGGACGCTCTGCGATCGCGCTGCGGATGGCCTGGGGAACAAGCTCAGCAACGTGAGTTCGAAGGTCCCCAGGTGGCTTCTCAAATTTCTCGGCGGCGTCGTCAGTAAGGCACTACGACTGGGTAAACGTAGGACGTGCACTGACGACGTTGTCGAGTCACCTCGACGCGTCATCGCAAGTCGTGCCGATGGGAGCCTCGTCTGGTTGGGACACGAGGAGTTCCAATACCGCGCGTACGACATAGGCAGAAGCGCTCATGAGAATCACTGGCAGCACGGCGAGCAGGGCATCCGAATCGCTCAAGGCGGGAACGACGACGGACGCAACGCCACTCACGATGCCCATGTAGTTGGGCGTATTGGATTCGCGCAGGCCGAGTACTACTTCAACGGCCGCGAGCACAAGTCGGAATGGCTATGGAAGCAGAGGTGGCGAGCGCGTCTCCGCAGATTCCGCATCTCCCGCGCATGGGTGCCAAGCGGGATTCTGAGCGCGTGCTCGAGCGCAAGAGGGCGGGGATCAACCAACGGACTCACGGGTCTCTGCGATGTCGCCCGAGATTTCTCCATCAACGCGGTCTCCGCTCATTGAGGAAACGATGATTCGAGCACTGTCACGGCTACAGCGAGACGAAAAGGGCGCCGCGCTGCTCGAGGCGCTCGTCAGCCTACCGGTCTTCATCGCTGCGTTGGCTGGGGTTCTCGCGCTAAACGGAATGTACAGCGCGAAACTGGAGGCGAAGTCGCGCGCAAGGCGACTCGCTTGGCTGCAGGCGGATTCCGGCGAGTGCCCAGCTCAAAGCTGCCGGAGCGGCGAGTGCGGGCGCATCGAAGGCGAGATTCGCGCTGGCGGTCTCGATGAGGTGCTCACAGCGCGAGATGGTCAGTTCTCTCTTGGGTCGTTCCTCGGCAACGTCGGTCGCTATCTTCTCGGAAAGGCAACCAATGGAGTCGGCCTGGCGGAGGCGGTGACACCCACGATGGTCGGCTCGGGTCTGACATCCCAATACGGGGTGACCACCCTCCTTTGCAATACCACGGCACGGCACGCGGACACGGGGGGCAGCGTTCTAGAGCACGCTTGCCGCACCGGTCTACAGACAACGGAGTACGCGAGTGAAGTCTGCAGATAGCGAAACATCGCCTGAGCTTCGCGAGGTTCGTGAGTTGGGCTTCCTGGCACCATTACTTCGTCTGGCGGTCTTTCTCTCGGTCGTCTGCGTGCTCGCTGCCGCCCTTCTTCTTCGTTCGGCTCGCGCCGATGCCACGGAAGTCCTCTGGGCGGTCGGTTCGCAGATCACCGGGTTCCCGGGTGCGCCCCATGAAGGTGTCCGCCAACTGCAGCTTAATGGTATCCGCGTTTCTTTCCGAACACAGACGGTCGAAGCCCCGCTTGCGGAGGTCCTCGCCCACTATGAGGCCACCTGCGGGACGGCGATCGCGACCCAGAGCGCGCGCAACGACAGCGCTGGCTACATCGCGTGCCTCGACATGGGCGACGCTCCGCAAGACCTAGGTGCGCTCACAAACCGGTTCCTCCGCTTCGCCGAAACGGGGGATCTGCGGGACGTGGGCGAGCCTCGCTACATCATGGCGCGTCGGGTCGTGAGCGGCTCGGAGGACAAGACGTTCCTCCTCACGATGTGGGCCGACTCCGCGTTCAATCTCTACCGGATGCTGCCTCGCGCCGGTGCGGACGCCGCAGGTCGTGACCTGATCGGGGTGCCGCGACCACCGGGTTCGCAGCGCATCCTCTCGGCATGGGAAGAGCGTCAACCGAGTGGTGTCTTGGTCTACCGTGTAGCTGGCAAGTCTGCACAAGCGATCGAGTCGTTCTACCGTGCCGAGCTTCCGAAAAACGGCTGGACGATCATCGAGCGGCATCCGTCCGAGTCGATCCAAGTCGACGGCACCCAAATGCTCTCCGCCGAGAAGGACAACCGTCTCGTCACGGTGCTTTCTCAACCCAGCGAAGCGTCACAATCCGTTCTAACCATTCTCGCCTCCGAGCCATCATGACGACGGGAGTGGAGTCATGAATCGCATGGCCATGCTTGGGTCACTCGCCGTCGCGGTGCTCGGATTCGTGCTTCTCAGCGTCTACGTGCGGCAGTTTCAACGGGAAGCCACCGGTGGGGAGCCCGTCGAGCTCTTAGCAATGAGGCAAGACGTTGCGGCGGGTGCTCCGCTCACAGAGCAGATGCTGGTGGTCCGGACGTTGCCAGCGAGCTACCTCGAAGGCCGCCAAGTTCTCGCGTCGGAGCTCCCGCGGGTCCTGGGCGTCCGCGCCGCGATCGGTCTCGAGGCGAACCAGACCTTGCTGTGGACCGACATGGCCACGACCCCACACGATCGCAGCTCGTTTTCCAGCCGTATTCCAAAAGGGATGCGGGCGATGAGCGTGGTCGGGATGGGCCGGCGCGTTTTCGGCGACTTGATGCGGCCTGGCGATCGGGTCGACGTCTTGCTGACCAAAGCCAAACCGGGGTCCGAGGCCAAGGTGGTCACGGTCCCACTTCTGCAGAACCTTCTGGTCCTCGCTGTCGGGAGCAGCTTCAACCCGACAGTCGAAGACGCTTCTCCGGTCGGGTCGGACTCCGTAACGCTCCTCGTGACCGTCGACCAAGCGAGCTTGCTTGCCCAGGCACGGCGCGACGGCACATTGAGTCTCGTCCTGCGCAATGAGGACGACCTCGAGATCAACGAAGGTCTTCTGGAAACGGACGACTCCGATGTTCTGGAGCAAGAGAAACGGGCGCGACGGCAGCGGCGACTGCGGATCGAGAAGGTGGACTAGGTGCCGTCCCAGAAGAACAAGGTGTCCGTGGTTTGCGTGATGGTCCTCATGGCCACCGTCGAGCTCGGCGCCGCGGCGGAGGTAGAGGGGCTGCGCGTGATCGTTCTTCGAGTCGGCGAGCAGAAGAGCCTGCCCGCCCGTGGAGTCAGAAGCTATTCCGAAGGCGCGCCTGGGTTCGCGGACATCCGAGTGACGCGCGACCAAAGTCGATTTGTAATCGTCGGAAAGCAGGAGGGCACAACCTCTCTCCTTCTGATCAACGACGACGGAGGACAACTCCAATACACGATCCGTGTGATTGCGGCGGACGCCGACAAAGGGTTTGGCAGTCGCGAGAACATCCGATTGGACCTGTACTTCGTATCGATCCAGGACCGCTATGGTCACCAGATTGGACTCAACTGGCCTGGGAACATTGGGAGCACGCTGACCCCGTCCGAAGCCGCCATCGCTATCACCGGCGGGAGTGGGCAAGCAACTCAGAGTGCGTTTCAGATCCTGCCGCAGACGTTCTTGCCGAGCTTCGATCTCGCCCAGGCAAAGGGTTGGGCGAAGATGTATCGGCAAGCCACTTTGGTCACCGCAAACGGCACCGAGGCGGTGTTCACATCGGGTGGGGAGTTCAATGTTCAAGTTCAGAACAATCTGACCGTGAACGTGCAAGCCATCGAGTTCGGCACCAAGGTAACCGTTCTCCCAAAGTACGATTCGAAGACCGGGCGCATCCAGCTCGAGATAGTGGCGGACGTCTCCGACCTCGACGCTGAGAAGGGGGTTCGCGGGATCCCGGGACGCATCACATCGCACGTAGAAACGTTGGTGAATCTCGAGCTCGGTCAGTCCGTTTCGCTGGCGGGAATTCGCGCCCGAACCGAACGGCGAAAGAAGAACGGGATTCCTGGTCTTGCTCTCATTCCCTTCATCGGGGCGCTTTTCGGAACGCATTCTCGCGAAACGGAAGACAACGAGTCCTACATGCTGGTCGTTCCTTCGGTGGTCGAACCGATCAGTCTGAGTCAACGAGATCGTGTCGAAGAGGCGCTGCGTGTGTACGAGAGCTTTCACGGGGGCGTCGACGCCCACCAACTCTTGGACCAACCCCGCGTGGGGCGCGAACGCCTACCCACGAGCGGAGGGGAGGGCCCTCGGTGACTGGCGGCTTCGCGGTTTCCGTCCTCACGCCGGATGGCTCCGAGCAAAAGATCAACGTCGAGGAGATCGTCTCCCTCACCGTAGGTCGTGACCCCTCGTGCCACATCGTCCTTCCGTCTCCCGCGGTCAGCCGGGTTCACCTCCGAGTCGAGCGCACCGCTGGGGGTGTTCGCGTCCTGGACCAGTCTTCCAATGGGACGATCTTGGGAGACCAGCCGGTGTGCGCCATCGGAGCACCCCTATTTCCTGATGGCGAGCTTCGCGTAGGCCCGTATGTTCTCCGGATTGCGCCGCTCGTATCAGAGCCGGTTGTCGGCGGTGCTTCCCCCGAGCTTCGCCGGCGAATCCACCGATCGCTTCTCGATTTCCTCGACCTCGCGTCTCTCGACGACACTGAGATGGACGCCGCCGTCCTGCGGCCACGAGTCGTTCGAGCCCTCGAGCAAATCGTTTCGCAGTTTGCATCGGAGCTCCACCCCGCGACCGACAGAGCGCGCCTCATCGCAGAGATGACCGACGAGGCCTTGGGTCTTGGACCACTGCAAGGCCTCCTCGAGGACGACACGATCTCGGAGATCATGGTCGTCGATCCAAACACAATCTACGTCGAGAGACAGGGCCGGATCTGTTTGACGCCCTTGCGGTTCATGGACGATGAGTCATGCCGCGCGGCCATCGAACGGATCGTAACCCCGCTCGGACGGCGAATCGATGAAAGCACGCCGCTGGTCGATGCCCGACTCAAAGATGGCTCGCGTGTAAACGCGATCATCCCGCCGCTCGCGATTCGCGGGCCTTGCATCACGATTCGCAAGTTCGCGCAGCATCCGCTTCGGATGGAACAACTGGTCGCCCTTGGAAGCCTCAGCGAGCAGATGGCGCGGTTCCTGCGAAGGTGTGTCCGCGCCAAGAAGAACCTGCTCATCTCCGGCGGCACCGGCAGTGGCAAGACCACGCTGCTGAACGTTCTCTCCACCGAGATTCCCCCGGGCGAGCGAATTGTCACCATCGAAGACGCCGCGGAGCTCCGTCTCGATCAACCGCACGTCGTCTCCCTCGAGTCCAAGCCCCGCAACCTCGAGGGCCACGGTGGGTACACCATTCGCGATTTGGTCAAGAACGCGCTGCGGATGCGACCCGACAGAATCATCGTCGGAGAGTGTCGTGCCGGAGAGGCGATCGACATGCTCCAGGCCATGAACACCGGCCACGAAGGCTCGATGACGACGACCCATGCCAACAGTGCGGAGGAAGCGCTCAAGCGTGTCGAGACGCTTTGCATGATGGCGGGGCTCGACTTGGCGCCCCGAACCATCCGCGAGCAGATCGCCGGAAGCGTGCACGTGATCGTTCAGCAGACGCGCTTCTCAGACGGCACTCGGCGACTTTCTTCCATCACAGAGGTTGGGCCGTTGGGCGACGATGGCGAGCTCGTCCTGCACGATATCTTTGCGTTTCACCGAACCGGCACCAGTCGCACCGGGGATGTCTTGGGGGAGCATCGGACGACGGGGTACGTCCCGAGCTTTCTCGACGAGTTCGTTACACAGGGCCTCATCGAGGGCGGGGAGTACTTGTGACTTTCGACTCGCTTCCGTTGTTGCTGTTGTCTGCTGTGCTCGCCGTTGGCGGATGCGCTGCGTTCGCGTACTTCGTGGTTTCGGACGAGGGCGGCCCGGTTGCGCGATTGTTCCAAGACTACGCGGCCCGGTTGGACCGCCACTCGAGCTTCCTCTTGGTGCCTTGCCGCGGGGCGAGGCTTGCGCGAGCTCAACTTCTCGTTTGCGTCGCCGCCCTCGGGCTGCTCGCCGTCACTCGGAGCCCGGTCTTCGCACTGCTCGGGCTGGCCGCGGCGGCAGCCCCCCCATTTCTGTTGTGGAAGAGACACGCCGCGCGCGTTGCTCAGCTCGAACGTCAGCTCGATACGTGGTTGCTGATGTTGGCGAATGCGCTGAAAGCGACCTCCTCGGTCGGAGAAGCCATCGCGTCGACCGTTGCCTTGGTGCCTAAGCCGTTCAGCGAAGAGGTCGACCTTCTGATCAAAGAAATTCGTCTTGGAGCTCCGCTCGACCGAGCGATCAATGCACTCGCTCGCCGAATCAATAGCACCCCCATCTCGGGAGCCCTCGCTACGATAGTCATTGCAAGGCAAACCGGTGGCGACTTGCCGCAAACTTTGGAGCGAGCGTCGGAAGCCTTGCGCGAATCGGCCCGACTCGAAGGGGTGCTCCGAACCAAGACGGCAGAAGGGCGCGGGCAAGTTCTAGTTCTGGCTTCAGTCCCGTTCGTCCTGTGCGTCATCATCGCTTGGATAGACCGCTCCTGGTTCGACCCGATGCTGAACCATCAGATCGGAAAGGCGATTCTCGCAGCCTGCTCCGTAGTTTGGACGTTTGCGGCGTTCTGGGCGCATCACATTGCCAAGGTCGACCTATGATCGGTTGGCTGGACGTTCTGCTCGCGTTGACCTTCGCCATGATAGTGGGAGGCGCCTCCGGGTTTGCCTTCCAGCTCGTGCTGACGCCGCCCGCCGTCCGGCCGACCTTGGGTGGCCGCGGGTTCAGCCGTGCCAAAGCCATCAGCCGCGGGGGATTCTTCGCGGCGGTCGAGCCAGCGGTGCGCGCTCTGGCCGCATGGGTGAGCGTATTGCCGTTGGAACGAGTCCGAAGGCCGCTGCACCGTTCGCTGGTCCACGCGGGAGACTACTTGGGCTTGTCCGAAGACGAGCTGATTGCGATGTGCGCGCTCTCTGGCCTTGGCCTCGGGGCGGCCGGGCTGCTCGTTTGCGAGCCCCTCCGGCTGCCTAGTGCGTTGGCGATCTGTGCATTCTGCCTCGGGGTCATGGCGCCCTGGCTTCGAGTGCTGTCCGTCGCCCGAGCGCGCGCGAGGAGCGTCAGTCGCGGGCTCCCAGGAGCAGTCGATCTTGCGGCGATGTGCATGAGCGCGGGTCTCGACTTCCCGGGTTCGCTCCGGCGCATTGCCATCACGGCGGCCGATCCCAGCGACCCGCTGATCGAAGAGTTCAGTCGAGTGCTCCGGGAGTTGGATCTTGGGCACACTAGAAAGAACGCGATGGAAGGCTTCGCGGCGCGCATTCCCACCGATCAGGTCCGCGAGCTGGTGAATAGCGTCGTGCAGGCCGAGGCCAAAGGCAGTCCGCTCGCGAATGTGCTGACCATCCAGGCACAGACCCAGCGGCTGCGGCGCAGCATAGCGGCCGAGGAGAGCGCTTCGGAGGCTGCGCTCATGCTGTTGGGTCCGATGACGTTGATCTTCCTGTGCGTGATCGTCCTTCTCCTGGGGCCCGTAGTGGTTCGCTTCATGACAGGAGGTCTTGGGCCAGCATGACTGGGCTTCTTCGAGTCCGGCGCATGGGCCTGGTTGCGCTGCCCTGTGTCCTCATCTTCGCGGGGCTCGCCTCATGGCTCGGCACCCGCTCGACCCCTGGTCCGCGCAATCGTCCCCTCGATGACTATCCAGAGCTGTTCGTCGAGCCCGTTGCGTGTCCTCATCGGGGTGACGCCCTCTCGAGTGGTCGCAGGTCGGAAGAGCTCGCACGCCTGCGTACCGACCGATACGCCTACGATCCGCGAGATGGCGTTCGCGCGGTCCACCGCTACCGAGAAGCGGAATCCTGCTATCGAGCCGAGAACGACAAGCGCGGAGCGCACCGTGCGCGTCGCGCGATGGAAGCACTCACGACTCGGGTGAACACCGACTACGCGGCCGCGCGATTGAACCTCTTGAACGCGCTCGAACAAGAGCGGTGGTCTGCCGCGCTCAGTGAGATCCGTCGGTTGCTACTTCTGACCGACCACATCGGGAGACACGAGTATGTCGAATGGCTCAGGAAAAACATCGGAAGAGTCGCGGCCAAGGCAAGCGCGGAGTCGTAGGCATCAGCTCAGCGTGCTGCTTGCTGGCTGTTTCGTGATTCTCGGCGGATGCCATCATGCGACGCTCCACCAAGCAGCTGATCTCCAAGCCGAGCTGTCGACCTTGACCGCCGAAGATCTTCTCTCCCTGGCGGTCTCTCACGCGCGTTCCGGCGATCTGCTTCGCGCCGAGCAGTACCTGAGCGCGGCGCGCGAACGAGGTCACGCCGAAGCGGCAGTGGTCTACTGGCTGGTCCGCGTATGCGTGGCCGCCAGCCGTTATCAGTCTGCTTTAGGTCACGCTACGAACTATCTTCGCGATCACCCTGAAGACTGGCCTCTCAGGCTCGTCGTCGCGACGATTCACGAGGTGCTCGGTGATGTGGCCCTCGCTCAGTCGGAGCTCGAGCGCATCGTAGAAGCGGAGCCAGCCATGGCGTTACCTCACTACAGGTTGGCGATGCTCTATCGAAGCGGGCAGGCTGACCAAGAGCGGGCAAAGCTGCACCTAGAGGAGTACCTCAAATTGACTCCCAAGGGGCCTCACGCCGCCGAGGTCAGGTCCGCTCTGAGCGACGTCGCTGAGGTCTCGACAGGCCCTCGACTCGTGCCGTACCCGGACGCGATCGATCTTGGTGAGGAGGAGGAGGGCCCATGAGCGTTCCTCGCCATGTATTCGACCAGACCGTGGCTGCCCTATTCGCCCCTGTAGGCCCGTTCTTGGAAGGCGACGACGTGAGCGAGATCATGATCAACGGCCACGATGAGATCTACGTTGAGAGAGGCGGGCGGCTCTATCTAACCGGGAGCGAGTTTGCGTCGGAGCATGCGCTGATGTCGGCCCTCCGAAACCTTTCTCAGTTCGTGGGTCGAGAGCTCAACCCGCGGCATCCCATCTTGGAGGCGAGGCTCCCCGACGGTTCGCGCGTGGAAGCGATCATTCCGCCAGCGGCCTCGTCTGGTCCCGCCGTGTGCATCAGACGCTTTCGACGTAAGCAGTTGACATTGGATCGGCTCGTCGAGTTGGGGGCTATGACTCGCGACACCGAGTGCCTACTTCGCACCGCCCTCACGAGGCGGGACAATGTGGTCGTTGCCGGGGGAAGTGGCTCAGGAAAGACCTCGCTCTTGAACGCGCTCGCTTCGCTGGCCCCAGGCGACGACCGGGTCGTCGTCATCGAGGATTCCCAAGAGCTTCAACTGGGGCTGCCTCACGTCGTTCAACTCGAGGCACAGCCGGCAGACGTTCGAGGCCGCGGCGAGGTCACGATCCGCGAGCTTCTCAGAGCGACGCTTCGTATGCGACCAGATAGAATCGTGATCGGCGAGATACGCGGCGGCGAAGCGCTCGACTTGATCCAAGCGATGACATCCGGGCATCGCGGATGCCTGTCGACCGTTCATGCCACCCTTCCGTTCGACACACTGAGTCGATTGGAGACCATGGCGTTGATGAGCGATGTCGCCGTACCGCTGAACGTCCTCCGGGGGCAGATCGCCTCCGCCGTTGACACCATCGTCCAGGTCGCTCGGTGCTCTGATGGCTCGCGCTGCGTGACGCACGTCACCGAAGTGCTGGGGTACGATCGAGAGAGCGGCTACCGAATCAGCCATCTGTTCGAACGGCCGCTGGAGTCCAGGGGGCGCGAATGACCGAGCCCCCGACGATGCTCCTTCGAGAACCGGATGATGATAGGACCCTCATCGACCCCCGGTTCTCAGCCCCACGTGCTGAAGAACATTTCGAGGGGTCGGGCGGAGCTGCCCAGCCGGCCGACCGGAGTCCAAGCCTCGCTCGGTTTGCCGTGGGGACACGCGGGCGGTGGCAGCGTCTGCACACAACGCTTTCCGAGCGACGAGGTCGAACAGTCGAGATAGCGGTGGTCCTTGCTCTTGTCTTCGGTCTTGGCTCCGTCGCCTACCAGCAAAGGCGCGCTGTCGATGCGTTGCGCGATGCAATCGAGGAAATGAAAGTCGGTAGCTCTACGTCTCCGGTCCACGAGCTCCTTGGGTCGGAGGGTCGAGAGCGCGCACAGGTCGGCGTTGAGGCTCGGGTGGAAGCGTTGATTCCGGAAGTTTCGTCGAGTGAACGTGAGCAACTGGAACATCGGGGAGCGAGCCTGATCGGGTCAAACAACTTCGCGGGGGCGCTGACCCACTATCAAACGCTCGCGAAGCTCTCTCCAAAGAAGGCCGCGTTTGGAGACGTCGTTACCGTGTTGAAGGCGAAGTTGAGGTGCGCCGACCCAGCGAGTGGCCTGTGTCCGTGACGAGCCGAGCGATCGTCGTCCTGAGCGCTGTCGCCCTGGCATCGTGCGAACTGCCACCTGACGCAGAACCACCAGTTTCCATCGTGTTCGTCGTCGAATCTGACCCCGGCGTCCCAGTTCCCAAGGCCCGGGTCTTCGTCGACGGAGTGCCTGTGGGAGAGACCGACTCGAATGGGCGCGTGGATGCAGAGATCAACGGGCAATCCAGGCAGCGATTGGAGATCTCCCATGACTGTCCCGACGGGCACGATGCTCCGTCCGAGCGGAAGGCCCTCCGATTGCGGAAGTTTGAGGGCGTAGACGGATCGCGGCCGCCCACCATGGAAATTACGCTGAGATGTCGACCCCTGAAACGACTGGCTGCATTCGTCGTACGGGCGAGCGACGGCTTGGATCTTCCCGTCCTTCTCGACGGAGAGCTAGTGGCGCGTACGAACGGATCGGGCGTGGCTCACTTCTCGATCCGGGGTGCCCCCGGTACGGAGTACGTCGTGCAGCTCGAGACGAGGGAGCGGCCACGGCTCCGCCCGCGATCCCCAACCCATCTGTTTACTCTTCCCGATGCCGATGAGATCTTCGTCATCAATCAAGCTTTCGACCTTGAAAAGGAACCCCGGCGTCGAGGTCGCCGCCCAACGAGAATCACCAAAATTGAGTAGACCCCCGAGCGCGTACTATAACCGCCAGGATGGGTGAGCGGGCGGATGTTGTAGTCGTGGGGGCCGGGTTGTCGGGGCTGTGTGCCGCGCGGAAGCTTCGTGCTGAAGGTGCGTCGGTCAGGGTCGTCGAGGCGCGTGATCGGGTGGGTGGGCGCACTCGGACCGAGCAGATCGGGCAGGGCACGTTTGATGTCGGCGGGCAGTGGATCGGGCCTGGGCAGAAGCGCTTGCATGCACTTGCGGACGAGCTCGGAATTGAGACATTCCCGACGTACACCAAAGGCAAGAAGGTCCTGGAGGTCGAGGGGAAGGTGTCGACCTACAAGCGGTCCATTCCCTCCATGTCGGTTCCCAACCTGATTCAGATGCAGGGGGCGCTCAGTTACCTGAAGCGCGTGCGAAAAAGGATCTCACCGACCGGGCCGATGACGGCCGAGGGTGCCGAGGCGCTCGATGGGGAGACCCTCGAGACTTGGCGAGCGCGGTTCGTGAAGTCGAGCAAGATCAACGCGGTGATGGATGCCGCGATTCGGACGATTTTTGGAGCGGAAGCGCGTGAGCTCTCGGCGCTCTATTTCCTGATGTACCTCAACGCCGGGGGCGGGCTGCTGAGCCTTGTGGAGGCTCGCGGCGGTGCGCAGCAGGATCGATTCGTCTCTGGGGCGCAGTCGATCTCGCTCGCGCTAGCAAAGGAGTTGGGAGACGCGGTGGCCCTCGGGCTCCCAGTTCGCAAGCTCGTTCAGAGCAGCGACGGCGTGGATGCCGTGTCCGACACAGAGACGATCGGCGGCCGGTTCGCGATCGTCAGCGCCCCCCCGATGCTCGCCGGACACATTGAATACGACCCCCCCGTTTCGGTCGGGCGCGATCAAGTCACGCAACGCTTCGCAATGGGCGCTGCAGTCAAAGTGCTCGTCACCTACGAGCGCGCGTTTTGGCGTGAAGCTGGGTTCTCGGGTGAGGTCGTGAGCGGGGACGGTCCGCTCAGCATCGTCTACGACAACACATCACACGACGGGCGGCAGCCCGCACTCATCGGCTTCGTCGTCGGGAGCCAGGCGCGGCAGTGGTCTGCGCAACCGCTGGCTGACCGACAACGCCGCGTCACGGGCGCACTCGAGCGCTACTTCGGCGAAGAGGCCACTTCGTTTCAAGAGTATCGCGAGCTTGATTGGGGCGCCGAACCCTGGTCACGTGGCTGCCCGGTAGGCGGATTGCCGCCCGGTGTTCTGACGCATTCGTTCGCACACCTTCGCAAACCCGAAGGGCGAATCCACTGGGCCGGCACCGAATCAGCAACCGAATGGATCGGCTACATGGAAGGCGCGATCCAATCCGGCGAACGCGCCGCCGACGAAGTCCTGCGACGGCTTTAGGCGCTGGGTGCGAGCCGAACGATGACGTCTTTGGAGGCGGGGGTGTAGCTGCCTTCGGCGTATTTGTTGAGGGGGACGAGGACGTTTGCTTCGGGGAAGTACGTGGCTACGCAGCGGCGGGGGATCGGGTAGGGGACCACGGTGAAGCGGTGGGCGATGCGGTGCGTGCCGCCGAAGTCGTTGGTGATGTCGACCTTGGAGGCTGCGGTGAGCCCGGCTTCGTGCATGTCGGCTTCGTTCACGAACACGACGCGGCGGCCGCCTCGGATGCCTCGGTAGCGGTCGTCGTTCCCATAGACGGTCGTGTTGTACTGGTCATGCGTGCGCACCGTCATCATGCGGTAGGCGCCCTCGGGCAAGGTGAGGTCGGGTGCCGGGTTGATCGTGAACTGGGCTTTGCCATTTTCCGTATTGAACTTGCGTTCGCGAGCTCCGTTGTAGAGGTGAAAGCCGCCCGGTTCGCGTACGCGAGCGTTGAAGTCTTCGAAGCCCGGGATCGTTTCGGCGATCAGATCACGGATGCGGTCGTAGTCTTCGATCAACCAACACCAGCTCACCGGGGTTTCCGGCCCCAGCACCTTTTCGGCGAGGCGCGCAACGATTGCCGACTCGCTGTACAGCTCGGGCTCGGCCGGGTTTAGGTGGCCGTGGGACGAGTGGACGACGCCCATGGAGTTCTCGACCGTGACAAACTGCGGGCCGTAGGCTTGTGCGTCGATTTCGGAGCGGGCGAGGCAAGGCAAGATGATCGACCACTTGCCGCGAACCAAGTGTCCGCGGTTGAGCTTGGTGCTCACGTGGACGAGCATGTCGCATTTCTCGAGTGCGTGTGCCGTGCGATCCGTGTCGGGCGTCGCCTGGAGGAAGTTGCCGCCCATCGCGAAAAAGATCTTCGCGCGCCCTTCGAGCATCGCGTGAATCGCCTCGACCGTGTTGAAGCCGTGCTCACGCGGAGGATCGAAGCCAAAGACGGTCTGGATTCGATCGAGCAGCTCCTTCTTTGGGCGGTCGTGAATGCCCATCGTGCGGTCGCCTTGGACGTTGCTGTGGCCGCGCACAGGGCAGGTGCCGGCGCCCGGTATTCCGATGCTGCCGCGCATCAAGAGGAAGTTGACGATCTCGCGAACGTTGCCGACTCCGTTCCGGTGTTGGGTCAAGCCCATCGCCCAGCAGACGATCGTCCTTCGGCTGCGAAGGATGATCTCGACTGCTCGTTCGAGCTCGGCTCGCGTGACGCCACTGGCATCGATTAGCTCGTCGACGTTTTGCGCTTCCAGGTGCGCTCGAAGCTCGGCGAAGCCGCCGGTGTGAAGGCCGATGAAGTTCTCGTCGAGCACGTCGCCCCGCGAACGGGCTTCAGCTTCGAGCAGCAGACACATCAGTGCTTTGAGCAGAGCGATGTCGCCGTTGATCTGCACTTGAAGGAACAGGTCGGCGATCTGCGTGCCTCCGGTGAGCACCTGGCCGGGGCTCTTTGGATTGACGAAGCCCATCAAACCCGCTTCGGGGAGAGGGTTGATCGCAATGATCTGAGCGCCGTTCTTCTTTGCCTTCTGCAACGCGGTCAACATACGTGGATGGTTCGTCCCTGGGTTCTGCCCCATCACGATGATCGTGTCGGCTTCGTGCACGTCGTCGAGGGTGACGGAACCCTTCCCGATGCCCACCGTCTGACCGAGACCCACACCGCTCGACTCGTGGCACATGTTCGAGCAGTCGGGGAGATTGTTCGTGCCAAACGCGCGCACGAACAACTGGTAGAGGAACGCCGCTTCGTTGCTGGTGCGGCCGGAGGTGTAGAAGATCGCTTCGTCTGGGGAGTTGAGCCCCTTCAGTGTGGCGGCAACGCGCGTGAACGCTTCGTCCCATTCGATCGGCTCGTAGAAACGTGAGCCCGGGCGAAGCATCAGCGGCTGCGTGAGCCTGCCTTGCATTCCGAGCCAGTAGTCCGACCTCCTTGCGAGGTCGTCGATGCTGTGACGTTGGAAAAACTTCCAATCGAGTCGGTGCCGCGTGGTCTCCCACGCCGCCGCTTTCGCGCCGTTCTCGCAGAACTCCGTGAGCGCGGCTCGGTCGTCCGGGTCGGGCCACGCACAACCGGGGCAGTCGAACCCATCGGTCTGGTTCATCTTTGCGAGAATGCGCACCGCGGACGGAATTGAATGCCCGTGCTTGTGCATGTGGAAGAACGCGGAGCGCACGGACGCGAGGCCCGCCGCCTTCTCCTGGGGCGCTTCAATAGTCAGCTCGTCGTCAGTCTCGGGTGGCTCGGCGCCGCTTGGTCGGTCTGCCGCCATCAACCCACCTCGACCTGAACGAACGAAGGCTCGCTCGCTTCGTGCGTAATGCGCTCGCCGTTCGAATAGACGTTGAAGCGGCTCTCGCGTGCGAAGCCGACCAATGTCAGGTCGAAGCGCCGCGCGGTTTCGACGGCCAAGCTCGATGCGGCTCCGATGGCAACGATCATCGGGAAGCCCGCGCGGACCGTCTTTTGAACGAGCTCGAAGCTAGCGCGGCTGCTCACCACGATGAATCGATGGCTCTTTGCCGAAGGGGCGTCCTCGAGCGAGGCCCCCACCAGCTTGTCGAGCGCATTGTGGCGTCCCACGTCCTCCCGGTGCAGTAGGAGCTCCCCGGCACTGTTGAACAGCGCTGCGCCGTGCGTGCCGCCGGTGTGCCGAAACCAGGGCTGCGACTCTTCGAGCGAGGCAAGCGCGTTTCGGATGGCCGCAGGTCGAAACGACTCCTCCTTCACCGGGACTCGCTCGCAGCCTGCCTTCGACAATGATTCGACTGTGCGCTCTCCGCAGACGCCGCATGCGCTAGTCACCGTGAGGTTGCGCTCGAGCAGCCGAGACGGAACGACGACACGTTCGTGCAAGACCGCACGAACCACGTTCTCCGGCGTGTCGGAGCGGGCGCAGTGACGCATGCTGATCACATCGGCGATGCCTACGATGACGCCCTCGGCATAGAGAAACCCTGTCACCAGGTCACGGTCGTGCCCCGGTGTGCGCATCGTCATCGCTAGCGGGGTTTCCTCGCGCGCGCGCGCCTCACCGTGCTCGAGCAGGATCTGGAGCGGCTCCTCGACCGCCACCAAGTCCGTGGTGTGTTCCCTGCGCTGGCGCTCGATACGCTGGACCTTCGTGGAAACAACCGGCGTACGGGCCATAGGCGTCGAAGCGTACAGCGCATTAGCCCTTCAAAAAAGGGGGAGTGTTCGCCTTTTTCCCGGACGCCTAAGGCGGCAGTTGGTCCCGCCTCACCGCCCCCACACGATCGCCTAGTAGAAGCCGGGGATGATGCGGTAGGGGACTCGTTCGCAGTAGCGGGTCCAGTCGGCGCCGTATTTCTTCGAGCAGAAGTTGTGGTCTCTGCGTTCGCGGTGAATGAGGAGGACAGCGAAGTAGACCGGGTAAAAGTAGGGGAGGGCCGAGCCGAAGAGGCAGGGGAGGGACCAGGAGAGGGCCATCAGGATGTCGCCGACGTAGTTGAAGTGACGGGACCAACCCCAGAAACCGGAGAGCAGGAGCTTGCCGCCTTGTTCGGTCTCCATGTATTCGACCTTCTTGCCCCAGATCCTCGCGTTGTCGGGGTCGCCGCGGAACTTGTGCTTCTGCGAGTTCACGGCGCGGAAAATGTAAAGGCCGAGCATGTTGGTGATCACGATCAACACCGCGCCCCACCAGGGCAGCGAGTGCACCCGGTCGATGAGGTAATGCGCCTGCAGTGAATACGTCATCGGAACCCAGACCAAATCACCAAACGCCAGCATGTAGCCGAAGTTCTCGTGCTTGATGTCCATCGTGGTGAGGATGGCCTCTTCGTTCCAGAAGTAGTCGATGATGTAGAACATCTGGAAAATCCAGACGAGGATCATCGAGGTCGAAACGAAGCCGTATTGTTCGTACTGAACGAACGCGAACGAAGTATTGATCAGCACCCACAGAATGAGGCCCGGGCGCGCTTCGCAAAAAATCTTGAGATCGAGGCCGTTGGGGCCGGGCGGGACGCGCGGGTTGTGCCCGGTGCCCATCCAGAAGTCGTGAATGAAACTGCCGCTGAGGTGGCGCGCCTGCCCGTGCTGCTGGCCGTACCAATAGAGATAGATACTGAAGAGGAACGCGAAGATCGTCATCACGCTAATCAGCGCGCCAAACTGGTCGTAGAGCTCGCGAATGGAAAACACGCCTGACCAGTGCAGTACGGCGACCCCGATGAAGGTCACCAGAAGCGAGAACAAGCCGTTCATTCGATAGGGCAGGCGGCTTCCATCGGGAAGCTCGGCGCCAAGCACTTCGCGCCCAGGAGCATACCTTTGAAGGAGTGCCTGGAATGCGAACCAAACCCCGTAGATGACCGCTGCGCGCCCGGTGGGCATCATCGCGTCTTTGAAGCCTACCCAGTCCGCGTTGGCCCCCGGAAGCACGGCGCCGTCGTTGAAGCGCACCGCGAAGAAGAGGTAGGCCGTGAAGAGGGGGAGCCCGATTATCATCGCGAGGTTTCCAGGAACCCCGCCGAACTCCAGTTTCTGCTTCTGTTCGCTCATCGGGCGGACTGTAAATCAAAAACCGAACGGCGCGAACCGGAGCTTCCCAGGCTACGAAACTTGGCGTAGTAGGGGAACATGCGGCTTAGGCGGAAGGTCTGCATGCTTGGCGCTCCCGGCGTCGGAAAGACGAGCCTCGTCAGACGATTCGTGGAGCACCGATTCGACCAAGACCACGAGTCGTCGATCGCGATGCAGGTCTCCAAGGGCACCGTGGAGCTCGGCGACATTTCCCTCGAAATGATGCTCTGGGACCCCGAGGGCAGCGAGGCCTGGGGCCAGTACAACCGTTCGTTCATCTCCGGCGCGTCGGGCCTGATGTTCGTCGTGGACTCCACCAGGCCGCGGACGCTCGACCATCTGTTGGAGGCGCAGACCAAGGGTCGCGGGTTCATCGGTTCGCGGCCGGCCGTCCTCGTCCTGAACAAGGTTGACTTGACACCGGATGTTGCCCTGACGGAGGCCCAGCTGGACGCAGCGAGCAAGCTCAACTGGCACATCGCTCGGGCGAGTGCGAAGTCCGGAGACAGCGTCGACGAAGCATTCATGAAGCTAGCTGAATTGATGGTCGAAGTGAGAAGGGCCTCCGCATGAGCACGTTTGATGGCAAGACCGTGGTGATTACCGGGGCGAGCAGCGGCATCGGCGAGTCCTGTGCGCGAAAATTCGTCGCGGAAGGTGCGCGGGTCGTGTTGGCCGCACGCGGCGCTGAGACGCTTCAGCGCCTGGTCGACGAGCTAGGCGCCGACGTGGCGCATGCGGTGCCAACCGACGTTACAGACTCGAACGCATGCGAGCGGCTTCTCGTAGAAGCGAGATCGCGGTTCGGGAGCATCGACATCCTCGTCAACAACGCGGGTCACAATTCGAGAGGGCCGCTCGAGGAGCGCTCAATTGATGAGGTGCTGCAGATTCTCGACGTCAACCTCCGAGCTCCGATGGTGCTCATCCGGCTTGCATTGCCGACGATGCGCTCGCAGGGCGCTGGCACGATCGTCAACGTGGCATCCCTCGCCGGGCGTTTCCCGCTCGATGACGAGGCGACCTATTCGGCCGCGAAGTTCGGTCTTCGAATCTTCTCGTTTGCGGTTGCCGAGGAGCTCCGAAATACCAATGTCCGCGTTTGCGTGGTGAGCCCAGGCCCAGTGGAGACGGGCTTCATCCTCGATGAAAGCGTGATCGCCACGGTTCCGCCTCTCGTGTTTTCTCAGCCGATGAGCACCGCGGACGAGATCGCCAATTTGGTGCTCGCCTCCGCTGCCGATGGGACGAGAGAGCGCACGAAGCCGGCGCTAGCTGGAAAAATGGCGACCCTGAGCTATCTCATTCCCGGCGTGCGGAAGCTCTTGATGCCGCTGTTCGAGCGAAAGGGCGAGCGCGAGAAGAAGAAGTACATCGCTCGCCATTCGAAGTGATCAGGGCTTGTCGTCCGGCGGAGGTGGCAAGGACACCCGGCTCGATGATGGGCCCCATGTGTCAACGCGCGGGAGCATCTTGTACAGGAGCCAATGATACGTATTTCGAGGCAGGATCCGGCGAAGCAATGAAAAGCCACGCGCATCGAACGTCGCTGGCACGCGCAATGGGGGACGCTTTCGCCCCATCGTCTTGAGGACGACCTCTGCAACCGACTCCGGCGTCGCGCGTGATGACTTCATAACTTTCGCAATGAACGGCGCCATGTTCACGTAGTGCTCGTGATAAGGATCGGCCAGCTCGTGTTCTGAGCGACCGCTCTTGGGCGTGTACCGGACCTTCTGGAAACCGTCGGAATGAATGAAACCAGGCTGCACCAAGCTCACGCGAATCCCCCAAGGTCGAACCTCGTACCAGAGTGCCTCGTGGGCTCCTTCGAGCGCGAACTTCGACGCGCTGTACGCCGCCATCGTGGGCATCGCCATCATGCCGCCGACCGAGCTGACCGTGACGATCCGGCCGCCTCGCTTCGCGCGCATCCCCGGTAGCACGAGCCGGATGAGCTCCATGGGCGATCGGAAGTTCACGTCCATTTGGGCGAGCCGCTCCTGCTCTTCGACGTGCTCCACTACGGCGCGATAAGAGATCCCGGCGTTGTTGATGAGGAAGTCGATGCCACCCCAGTCGCGCTCAGCCTCGGCGATGATCGCCTCGCGTTCTTCTGCGTTCGTGACATCGAGGGGGCGAATTCGAATGTTCTTGGACTCACCGACCGCATGGACATCGAAGCGAGGGAGCGACTCCTGTCGGGCGGTGAGAAACACTCGATACCTCGTTCGGCTCAGGGCTCGTGCCACCGCGAGGCCTATCCCTGTGCTGGCCCCCGTGATCAGGACTGTCTGTTCCGACTCCATGCGGATTTGAGTTTATAGGGGTCGGCACTTACACTGGAAGCGCCTTTTGAAGGTAGGGGAGGTCGCGATGGCTTGGTTTCTCGGTCTACTGGTGCTTGCTCTCGTGCTGGTCGCCTCGTTTGTGGGCATCTACAACAACCTCGTTAATCTTCGAAACCGCTTCAAAAACGCGTTCGCCCAGATCGACGTGCAGCTCAAGCGGCGACACGACTTGATTCCCAACCTGGTCGAAACGGCCAAAGGGTTTCTGTCACACGAGCGCGAGACCCTGGAAGCGGTGATCGCGGCACGAAACTCCGCCGAGGGGGCCCGAACGCGGGCGGCGGCAGATCCGGGAGACGCCCAGGCGATGCAAGGGCTTGCAAGCGCAGAGGCAGGGCTCAGCGGTATGCTCGGCCGCTTCTTCGCGCTCTCGGAAGCGTACCCGGACCTCAAGTCGAACCAGAACATGATGCAGCTCTCCGAGGAGCTGTCGACGACCGAGAACAAGATCGCGTTCGCGCGACAGTCCTTCAACGATGCCGTCATGCGCTACAACAACAGGTGCGAGATGGTACCGTCGAACCTAGTGGCCGGCATGTTTGGGTTCAAGCGCGCCGAGTTCTTCGAGGTCGAGACCGAGGGCGAACGCGCTCCAGTCAAAGTTCAGTTCTGACTCATGGACTTCTTCGAGGAGCAGGCCCTCGCACGCAAGCGCACTCTACGGCTGGTGCTTCTCTTCGCAGTTGCCGTCGCTGGCGTCGTCGGCGCGGTCTACTTCCTGGCGATGCTCTTCTACTCCGCAGGGGTAACGGACTCCGCCGGGGTTGCGTACGTGACCGGCGACTACGACAACGTGGGCAAGCTGGCGCTGTCCTTCTGGAACCCGGGCGTGTTGCTCTTCGCACTCGGTAGTACGGCGACCGTGGTGGGCTTGGGGTCCCTTTACAAGATCGCCCAACTACGAGACGGAGGCCCCGCCGTCGCACTCAGCCTGGGCGGTCGAAAGGTGGACCCCGACTCGACGAAGCTCGAAGAGCGCCGTCTTCTGAACGTCGTCGAAGAGATGGCCATCGCGTCCGGGGTGCCCGCTCCGGAGGTGTACGTTCTCGATCGAGAGCCCGGGATCAACGCCTTTGCCGCCGGAAACACGACGAGCGACGCCGTCATCGGCGTGACGCAGGGCACGCTTCAGCTCCTGCGGCGCGACGAGCTCCAGGGCGTCATCGCCCACGAGTTCAGCCACATCCTGAATGGGGATTCGCGGATCAACCTCCGCGCCATCGGGCTCCTGCACGGGATCTTTCTTCTCGCGTTGGTCGGTCGATTCCTGACCCGTGGCTCCATGCGCAGCGGCAAGAAGGAGGGGGGCGGCGTGGCGCTCCTCGGGCTCGGCCTCTTGGCCATCGGCTCGATAGGCGTGTTCTTCGGGCGCATGATTCAGAGCTCGATCTCGCGGCAACGGGAGCTCCTCGCCGATGCATCCGCGGTGCAGTTCACACGCGACACCGATGGCCTGGTGGGCGCTCTCAAGAAGATCGGCGGTGCGGCGCGTCATTCGTATCTCGACACGCCGAAAGCGGATGAAGCGAGTCACATCTTCTTCTCGGATGCGATTCGACGGTTGCGGCTGTTCGCCGGGCTCTTTCGCACGCACCCCCCGCTCGCGGAGCGGATCCGCAAGTTGGAGCCCCAGTGGGATGGAGAGTTCACCGAGGTGGCCCTGCCGGACATCGCCGACGGGATGAGCACCCCGCCCGATGCCCCGGACGCCCAGTCGAACGCGTTTGCCGAGGCCCCGACGGAAGAAGCGGTGAGCGAGGCAATCGCGCACATCGGGAGCCCGCGCCCAGAGCAGATCGCGTTCGCGCGCTCCCTTCACGCGGCGCTGCCCAACCTTTGGATTCACGCGGTTCATCAGGCGCCGATGGCCCAGGCGATGGTCTTCGGCCTCCTGCTCGCGCAGGACGAGGTCCTCCGCGGAACCGAGCTGATACGGGTGGCGGATCTGACCGACGCGCAGACCGCCGATCTGACACTTCGGTTTCACTCCGAGGCCGGCGACCGTTCGTCAGCCGAGAAGATCGCGCTGGTCGACATGGTCATCCCGACCCTACGCGGCTTGTCCATCGACGAGTACCACCGCTTTCGCGAAGTGGTCGACTCCTTGATGCAAAGCGACCGGCGGATCGATCTTTTCGAGTACACGCTGAGTCGGATGCTCCAGCGTCATCTCGCGCGCTCCTTCGACGGCACCGGTCCGACGCCACTCCGGTTTCGATCGCTGCGGGCCCTTCTGCCCGATGCGCAGGTCTTGATCGCGACCCTGGCGCGAGTCGGTAGCCGAACGGAAGACGAAGCCGGGCGGGCATTCAGGCACGGGGCGCAGGCGCTTCAGCTGAAAGAGTCCGCGGGCGCGATCCCGCCTTCAAGCGAATGTACCTTGGCCTCGGTCGATGCGGCTCTTCAACGCTTCGACGCGGCCGCGCCTGCGCTGAAGCGAAGCCTCATGCTGGCTTGCGCGGCTACCGTCATGGCCGATGACGCCGTCACCGACCGCGAGGCCGAGCTCATCCGGGCCATCGGCGATGCGCTCGATTGTCCCGTGCCTCCTTTTGTGCAATCCAAATAGCACCATGGACACACTAAGCGTGTACGAGACCGACGATGAGGTGCAGGCCCTGGCCCTGCAGGAAGCACTCGAGTCTGAGGGCATCGCCGCGGTCTTGATCAGCCATCGCGATACAGCCTATCCGGGCATCACCGACCGTCAGCGGCACGGGACCGAGATCCGCGTCGAGCGCGATCAGGTCGAGAAGGCCACCCAGATCATCGAGGAATTCCGAGCGGCTCAGCCCGTAGAAGGGCCTCCGATCGCGCCCTCGCCCGATTCCCGGCCCTCGCCCGGCCTCCGTGGACCGGGGTGGCTGGTTATCACCCTGTTAATGCTGACTTTATTGGGGGTGGCCGCTTATATACTGAATGCCAAATAACCCTTGGCTCGCCATCGATCCTGCGCTATAAGTTAACTGTTAGTAAAGGAAGCGCGTCATGGCTATGACAGATACTTACGACCTGAAGGGGCTCGCGAAGCTCCTCAACTGGAACCCGGCTCACTGCAAGGTGATCCTCAAGCAGCTCGGTGCAGACCCGGGCAGTCCGATCGACGACGCTACTGCCGCCAGGGTGGCTGAGAAGATTCGTCGACCCTGGCCGCCCAAAGCTGCCTAACTCGCGCCGATCGCATCGACGAGCCCAGAGTGTCGTTGTGCTCTTCGTTCGAGGGCAGCCGCGACGACCTGCTTCGGGCCGACGATCCGCACCCGCTTCCGAGCGCGACTCACTGCCGTGTAGAGAAGCTCACGGGTCAGTAGCGGCGCGTCTTCTTCCGGAAGAACGACCAACACCTCGTCGAACTCGGACCCTTGCGCTTTGTGAACGCTCAATGCGAAGGCGTCTGAGTACCGGGGAAGCCGTGCCTCCGCGAGCTCCCGAAACCCTTCAGCTTCGCTCTGCACGACGGCCATCGCAGGTTCGCCGTCGATCAGCATCGCGAAGTCACCGTTGTATACGCGCAGCTCGTGGCTGTTTTCTTCGATGATGATCGGAGTGACCCGCGGCGAAGGGTCATGCGCCGCACTGAGCCGAGCCTGAATCGAGGCGCCAAGCGCGTACGTGCCGATCGGCCCACGTCGAAACGGCGTCAAGATCACGTAGCGGCTCCGCAGCCTGAAGTGCTCTTCGGCGTCAACGGCGCTGACGGCTTTGGACCAATACTCCGTTGCGAGGTCGAGCTCGGCTGGCAGGCCATCGAGTGAGCTCCAGTCGACATCGTCCGCATCCTCGCGGTCGAGCAACGCATCGACGGTTGCGGGTTCCCCGCTTCGGATAGCCGCGATGAGCTGTCCAAGCGGTTGCTTCTCGTCGTAGCGGTAGGTCTTCGTGAGTTGGGTCACCCCGCCGCCCCAGCAGGTCTCTGCATCGGCCGTGACCAGGTCCCGCAGAACTGAGCCGGCTTCGACGGATGTGAGCTGGTCGGGGTCTCCAACGATCAGAAGCGTCGCCCCCTCTTGCGTGGCGTCGAGAAGCTGCCTCATCAGAACGAGGTCAATCATCGAAGCCTCGTCGACCACGATGATATTCGCTTCGAGTGGCAGGTCTGCACTGCGACGGAAACGCACGCCATCGCGCTGCATGCCGAGCGCCCGTTGAATGGTGCTCGCGGTTCCGGGGATTCGCTCCAGCACGGAGGTCGGAGCGTCGATGCGCGCCTTTGCGTGCTGGACCGCTTCGCCGAGGCGCGCAGCAGCTTTGCCAGTGGGTGCCAGGAGCATCACCTTGGGCGCGTCTGCGCCGTTGTTCAGGAGGTCTTCGATGAGAAGCGCGACGATGGCAGCGACCGTAGTCGTCTTGCCTGTTCCGGGGCCTCCGCACAGGAGGGAGACCTCGTTGCGCAGAGCATTGCGTGCGGCATTGCGTTGAGGGGAGTCTGGAGCTCCCGGGAAGAGGCGGTCGAGGGTCGCCTCCAACCAGCTCGCGTCGCTCGCCCTGCCGCGAGGCGTCGACCGTGCGCGCAGCTGATCGGCGATATCTCGCTCGAACTGCCAGTAGCGGCGAAAGTAGAGACGCCCCGCATCGTCGAGCACCAGCGGTCCATTCTCCGTGAGTGGGCTCCGCTGCAAGGCGTCCAGCCAGCGCGCAGCCGCGGGCAAGTGCTCGCCCAACGCCGATTGAGCGGGCCAGATCTCGTTCGCGCGGAGCGAAATCGGAAACGCGGTGTGACCGCGACGCACGCTCCGGCTGGTTAGGGCGATCGCCAGCTCCACGTCCGGGTCGGCAGGACCGCCCATCCGGCTCAGCGCGCGCGCCATCTCCAGATCGAGAAGCTCGAGCAGCCCCTGCGATCGAAGATCGTTCAAGCTCATCGCCGGCCTCCCAACCAGCTGTCCGCCTCGCGCAGGAGCTCCGCCGGCTGTCGTTCGAAGAACACACTCTCGGTTCCGCGTCCGGGACCCCGCATTCCGCGGAGGAACAAGAACATCGCGCCGCCCCAGTGCTTCTCGGGCTCGTAACCGTCCAAACGCTCGCGGAGGTAACGATGAGCGGCGGCTGTGTAGAGCTGCGCTTGGAGCAGATAGTGTTCGCGTTGGACGGCCTCGCTCACCGTTGCCGGCTCGTAGCTCGGCAAGCTGTTCGACTTGTAGTCCGCCACGTACCAGCGGCCCTCCCACTCGAACACTAGGTCGATGAACCCTCGAAGGTACTTCTGCAGCCTCTGAGAGCTGAGCTCCGATAGTCGTTCGGGATAGCCGGGCGCGGCGGCCGGCGCTCCGTAGCGCTTCAGGAGCTTGCCGAGCTCGCCGAGGTTGGGACGGTCGAGGGACAAAGCAAACTCCAACTCGCGTAGTTGGCGATCGTTGCTCAGTTTGCTCAGTGATGGAGCCCCCGACTCGGAAGTCAGAGGGGTGGACCCAACCAGCTCGAGGTCGCGCTGAACCTCCGGCGCGAGCGAGTCATCGAAGCCAGACGCCCGCAGCTGTCGTTCGATCAGGCCTCGTGTTTCGACCGTGCCGAGCTCGTCGAAGCGGGCGTGCTCCAAGATCGAGTGAAGCAACAAGCCCGTCCGCGTGCCTCCGGCGAGGCCCTCGAAAAGACCCGCCTCAGCCGGGGTCGAGCTCGCGGCCGGTCGAGCGATGGGCATCTTCTCGTCGTGCCCGGTCAGGCTCGTGAAGCTCGCGATTCGCGGGACGTGGTTGTAGGAGCGAGTTGGCTTTCTTGCGCGGAGCGTCGTCTCGTCTCGCTCCTCCACTCGCGCTGGGGCCGGCTCGTCGCGCGGCGGGCGGCAGCCGATGCTCCCCGACGAGCCGGCTGCGAGATCCTCGACGGCCTGGCGCAGCTCGTTCTCTTTGAGCTTGTTCAGAGCCTTTTCGTCTAGGTCGCCGTGCAGCAGGTAGCGAAGCGCAGCCTTCTTCCAGCCCGTGGCTCGCCCCCAGAACAGGACACACTGATGCTTGGCGCGTGTGACCGCCACGTAGAGCAAGCGCAGTGCATCCGAAAGCTCTTCCAGCGCTTCTTGCTCCTGGTGCTCTTTGAGGTTGGCCGATCCGAGGTCGAGTTTGATGTTTCGCTGCGCGTCGTGGAACTTCACCCCGGCCTTCGTGAACCCACGGCTCGAAGTTTCCCAGGTGAACGGGCAGTATACGATTCCGTATTCCAAGCCTTTGCTCTTGTGGATCGTGCTAACGCGAACCGCGTCCGACTGCGCGTCGGGTCGACGCTGCAACTCGTCACGCGCCATCCCGCCTCCGTCGCCGGAACCATCGCTCAAACGACGGAACCATTGCATTAGCGCAACGGGGTTCTTCTGCTGCTCACGCTCGCCCCGCAGCAAGAGCTCTTCGAGATGCAGAAGGTCGGAAAGATCTCGACGAGCTTCCGGCTGATTTGCGATGCGCGCTTCCGCATCCGTGCCCCGAAGCATTTCTTCCACAAAGCGCAGAACACCAAAGCCTTGCCAGAGCTCGTGCCAATGTCGAAACCGTGCAACCCATTCGGACCAGACCTCGTCCGTCATCGACGGCAGCTCGTACGGGGAGACCCCTAGAAGCGTGGTCAGAAGTGCGCGCCGAATGAGTCGCGAGTCGGCCGGCATCAACGCGGCTTCGAGCACGGCTTGCAAGTCCGTCGCAACCGTCGTCTCGAGCACACTCGAACCTCCATCGAGCGCAGCCGGGACATTCAGGCTCCGTAGGGCGTTCGTCACGGCGTTCGCCTGATTGTTGCTGCGGCAAAGCACGGCCACGTCGCCAGGCCTCACCGAACGCCCTTCGACCTCGGCTCCCGAACCCAGGAGAAGCGCGATCTCGTTTGCCACAATCGGCGCAACCGTTCGCGCGAGTGAACCTTTGAGCTCGCCTTCAGAAACGAAAACGACTTCCATCGGTGGCTGGAGGCTCGTCCGGCTCTCGGGCTCGTGAGCGAGCGCCGGCTTGAACTGGATGTCTTCGATGAGGAACGGATTAGCGCGAAAACCGTACAGCCCGTTGATGGCTTGAACGACCCCCGGATCCGATCGTCGATTCGTCTTCAGCGTGTGCTTTCGGGGGCCGACGTCCGAAGCTGCGTCGATATACGAATACACGTCGGCCCCGCGGAACGAGTAAATGGCCTGCTTGGGATCACCCACGTAGATCGCCGCACCGTCTCCGTAGATCGCTCGAAAGATCCCGTACTGGACTGAGTCCGTGTCTTGGAATTCATCGATGAAGGCCAAGGGGTAAGCCTCCGACACCTTCTTGATGATGTCGTGGCGAACGGATGAAGGTCCGGCAGCGCGCAGAGGCTCGTACACGGCATTGAGCAGACCGTCGTAAGTCAGAACGGAGGTTTCGTCGCGCCGTTTTCGCGAGGCATCGCGAGCAAAGTCGATGAATCGCAGCTTGAAGTCGAACACCGCGTACTCGAGCATTGGAACGAGCTCTTCGTACGCGTCCAGCAGCGTTGCGCAGGCGCCGAAGAATTCATGCTCCGGTTCAGCGTTGCCCTTGGTCGTCCGCATCCTGCCCTGCGCGAGATGGCGAAAGAACTCCGGCGGGGAGCTGAAGCGGGCCTCCGAGAAGAATTCCCCGAGTCCGGGAATCCACTTCTCCCCGATCGATTTCTGGCTGTACGAGCCCTTGTGCAAGCCCTTGGTGCTCAACAGAACCTCGAGGATCTGATCGCGTTGCCGGGCCCAGATCTGTGCGGCCCTCTGCAGTGACTCCAAGAACCGAGTCATTGTCTTCGGGTCGTAGTCGCGCGGCTCGGGTCCGAGGATCTCGGTGTCAGCCAAGAGCGTCTGGTTCGCCAGCGCGGCAAGATAGTCCGGCCCGACGGACCCCCGCTGCAGGGCTTGCAGGAACCACTCCGGCTTGTCGTAGAGCTCGCTCGTCCAGAAGTCGACGGCCAGCTCGGTGTGAATCGAGCTCGCGTCCTCGGTCAGCTCGAAGTCGAAATCGATCCCAAACAGGAGCGGATGCTCTTGAAGCAAACGCTGACAAAAGCCGTGAATCGTCAGAATTGGCGCCTGGTCCATCTTGCCAAGGGCCCTTCGCAAGCGGCGTTCGACTTCGACTCGTCCCAGCTGAGTCACGGCATTCGAAACGACTTCGTGCAGCGCATCGGGCTTCTCGGGCGGGCCGTTTAGCAAGGCGAGCGCTTCAACGATCCGCTTTCGCGACCGGGCCCGAAGCTCTGCGGTCGCCGCATTGGTAAAGGTCAGCACGAGAATCTGCTCGGGCTCGCGTCCGTACTCGAGGATCGCGCGCACGAAATAGGTCGTGATCGTGTACGTCTTGCCAGTCCCAGCGCTTGCTTCGACGAGGGTTGGCGCTTCGAGCGGGGCAAGCTCTGGGCGATCGAGGCTCACGATTCGCTCCAATGCTCGAAGAAGGCCCCGTACACGGCCAACGCGGCCTCCTGGAACGTGTCGGTCCAGTCTTCATCCTGGAATGGGTCGTCGGAGCCGAAGAGGTAGGCGAGATAGAGGTCGTGCTTGAGCAAACGCTTCAGCTCTGTCCTTGCGGCCTTGAGTGCGTCCTCTGAAGCGTCTTCGGCGAATCGATTCGCGAAAATTCGAGACGCCTTTCCGAGTAACGGAAGCGGCGCTTCAAGACAGTTGCGATAGACCCCAACTAGCTCGTCGAGCAAGCGAGCCGGATCCTCGACCGCGGAAAAGGACACCAGCGTGGCGCGCGCATTCGGTCCACGGAGCACGAGATGGCTCGTGCGTCTCGTTCCTGTCGCGGCTTGTGCGAGCAGATGCTCAATCCAAGTGGTTAGCTCGACCCGGCCTTCGGTCTTGGTAAAGCGCTCGACCAAGCGTTGATCAGGACTGAGTCCGTCGATCCGGCCCTCTAGGCTGAGGTCACCGAGATTCAGTGAAAGGAGCCCAGAGCTCGCCGCGGATTCGCTTCGGAGACTGCTCGCTCGGACGTTCAGAGCTTCGATTTCCCCTGCCAACGCGCGCACTTGCAGGGTTCCCGGGGTTCCATCGGGAAACTCCGGAGCGGCCGCGAGGAGCCCCTCCATTGCACTGCCGCGCAGCCCTGCACGCAAGACGCTGTTTCCGACTTTGGAGGCATCCAGCGACGAGATCTTCGTGACCGCGCTCGTCGGTTCGTAGAGCCCGGAGCGTTCAAAACGGGCGAGCAAGACGCGTTCGACGAACGTTTTCGTAGGGTCCCAAAGCCAATGCGACAGCTCGTCCACCGACAAGACCGAATCCAGCTCGGCGAGCTCGGCTCGAAGCTCCACCGCGGCGCGCTCGACCGAAGGCTCCGCGAGCGTCTCTGCGATTCGATGATTCCGCTTCGATGAGCTCTGCGGAATCACACTGCCGTCGAAGTAGCGCGCGTCGAAAGCATGCAGCGGTTGAACCGTCGGCTCGAGCAAGCGCTCCTCGTCTGCTCGGCGGTAGTATCGGTTCACCGATTCACAAAGCTCCCAGACGAGCGGCGAAGGGTTTGCTTCTCCCCGGGAGCCAGTCGACGCCGCGCCGTAGGTCATGATCAGTCGGCCCCGCGCGCAGAGAATCGCCTGAAGGAAGGCAAGGCGATCCTCTTGGCGTTTGTTTCTGTCTCCCGGCAAGGGATTCTTACGCGTCTCGTCGAAGCTCGGTCGCTTGTCCGCTCGAGGAAACGATTCTTCGTTCATCCCCACGAGACACACGAGTCGAAAGGGTATCGAGCGCCTTGGCACCAGCTCGGCGAACGTGACGCCCCGCCGCATGAAACCCACGGCTGGGGTGGCGTCGCGCAGCTGCCCCGCAACCTCCCTGCGCAGGGCCTTTAGAGAGATCGCGTCCGCGTAGCCGCTTTGCTCGCCGAGCGTCTGCAGCGCGACGAGCGCTTCGCGAATGGTCCGAACCGCTTGGCTGCTCTCGTCATCTTCGGCAAAGAGCGAAGTACAGAGATGTCCGAGGAGCCCGGCCCATTCGCCTAAGGGGAGCGCTTGGCGGGTCCGCCCGTGGTATTCGAATAGGACCTCGCAGAGCCGGCTGAGGCGTGCCACGAGCTCGGCATCGCCAAGGGAAAGCCCGCCCCGGGGCAGCAAGCCCTCGAACACTTCCGTGGCTCCAGGCACGTTCGCGAAGCCAAGAAAGAGCCGACCGAGCCCGGCGCGCCAGGTGTGCAACGCCTCTGCGGGGAAATCGAGCTGAGCGCGGTGCTCCGCGTCGATTCCCCAGCGAATGCCGGAGGCAGCGAGGAGCTCGGTGAGCCGAGCGCGCTCGTCCGGCGTGAATCGGAAATCCTCGCGCATCGCCCCGGCGTCCATCAGCCGAACGAGATCGAACACCGAAAATCGCGAATCGAGGACTTCGAGCACGGCGGTGAAATCCTCGTAGATCGACGCATCATCTCTGCTGAGGCGATCGTGAACCTCGTAGGGAATGCGATGCGCTTCGTTCTCGCCGAACACCGCCCGAAACAGCGGCGCGTAAGTGTCTAGGTTCGGGCTGAGCACGATGACATCTTCGGGTTCCAGAGTCGCGTCGCTCTCGAGCGCGTCGCGGACGAGCTCGTGGATGACCTGCACCTCCCGCATCGGACCCGCGCACTCGTGGAACGAAATGGAGCGATCCGAAGCGTCGACGAGCAGCCTATCTTCAGGCCGGGGCGGGCTGCGAAACTCCACGATGTCGGCCTGTAAGGCTTTCAGCAGGTCGGTCGGCTCGGGAGCCTCGAAGAGCTCTACGCGTTCCTCGACGACTTCGTCCACGGACAAGAGCACTTGCTGGAAATCACGGCTCAGTCGTCCGACGTCCGAGACGAATGTGTGTCCATCCGTCAATGCCGGTTCCCCGCCCGAGACGTCCACGTCCCCGAGGTACTCCGAAGATGGCTCGAGAACATACAGCGTGGTTTGAACGGAGCGAGACAGTCCGCTGAAGAACTCCAGAAACAAGGACGGTAGCGTCTCGAGCGCAAAGAGGTGAAGGCGGCAAAAAGGCAGCTCTTCTCGCGGGATTCCGTCGCTGAGCTTGGGTAAGGCGTTCTCGATCCTCGTGGCCAGGTCGTACGGACCCAGCTCCTTGGCTACACGCCGCCAGAGATCACCCTGCCAGTCACCGTCTTCGCTTTTCGCCCATTGCCTCAGGAGCTTGGGGCGGAAGACCACGTAGTCGTCGAAGACCGAAGCGATGCTGTCGGCTAGGCGCAGCACTCGGTCGGGGTTCGCCGAGGTGCCGAGATATTCGGCGAGCCCCTCCGGCGCCGACTCCTGTAGCAGCCGAGCGATCGTCCACTTCAAGCGAGCGGGTGCATATCCCGCTGCTTTCTCGGATTGTTCGACCGTCCGCTCGAGGACGTTTTCAATGACCGATCGAGGAAACGGAAACGAAGGGTTGCTCCAGATGCCAAGACGTTTGGCCAGAGCCAGGGTGAGCCAGGTCTCCGTACCGCGGTTCTGAACTACGACGACTTCTTTTTGGAACGGGTCGAGCGGTTCGTCGCGTACCAATGACGCGAGCGCGTCGGCCAGGTTTTCGGTTCGGTTGCTGCGGATGAGCTTCATGCGCTCAGCGAGGGGGGAACTTTCGCTCCAGGTTCTTCATCCCTCTGCCAAGAGCGACCTGGAACAGCTTCTTCCCGGCCCAGGCCTTGGCCGGCGAGCTTGGAAGTCGTCCGTATGCGAGCCAACAGACCACCGTCCCGCCATCGGGATGCGGCTCACAAGTGAAGACGCCGAGGTGGTCGGTGCACGTTCCGAAGAAAGCTCCGTCGTTCGCCGAGTAGGCGAGCATCCGCGGCGCTTCAAACGCCTTTACGGTCTCTCGTATGGGCTTGCCGCCCGCGCCCTGGATCATGCGCACCGACCCGACCTGGCCCGGAGCCTCCGCGTTCGTATCGTCCGCCCAGGTCTTCTTCGCGGCCCAGAGCCATTCACTCAATCGATCGAAGTCGGTCACGTAGTTGAACAGCTCGTGCTGTGTCGCGTCGAGGTGCCGCGTCACTTCGAAGAGCAGCGGCTGGTCGCTCATGCGTGAGCCGGTTTCCTTGGCGTAGGAGGTGAAGTTCGAGAGGGCATCCATGGGGCGAGTCTTACCGCTTTGGATCGAAGTTCAAGCCTCAAGAGAGGCGGTTTCGATAGTCCATGTAGTCGAAGCGCCGTTGTACGCGGTACGAGTCGTCACGCGGGTCGTAGAGGGCGATCGATGGCAACCGTACTCCGTTGAACGTGGTGGTTTTGACCATCGTGTAGTGGGCCATGTCTTCGAAGAGCAACCGATCACCGACCTTCAGGGGCTCAGCGAAGGAGTACTCCCCGATCACGTCGCCCGCGAGGCAGCTCAAGCCGCCCAGCCGATAGGTGTGGGCCAGTTTCCCGGGCTCCTCGGCACTCCGGATCTGCGGGCGATAGGGCATCTCGAGGACGTCGGGCATGTGAGCGGTCGCAGAGGTGTCGAGGATCGCGATTCGACCGTCGTTTTCGACGACGTCCAGCACCGATGCGACCAGCACTCCCGCGTTTAGCCCAATTGCCTCGCCAGGTTCGAGGAACACTTCGACACGACGTCGCCGTTTGAAGTCACGGATCAGGTCGATCAAGAGACCGACGTCGTAGCCGGGTTTCGTGATGTGATGCCCGCCGCCGAAGTTCACCCAGCTCGCGCGGTCGAGCCAGGGTCCGAACCGGTCCTCGATGACAGCAAGCGTTCGTTGAAGCGCGTCCGGTCCAAGCTCGCACAGGGTATGAAAGTGCAGTCCGTCGATTCCCCGGAGGTCGGCTTTTGAGAGCGCTCCCCTGGTCGCGCCAAGCCGCGATCCGCGCGCACAGGGGTCATACAGCTCCACCTCGACTTCGGAGTGCTCCGGATTGATGCGTAAGCCGAAGCTCGTGTCCGGCGCATGCTCGTCGACAATCGACCGAAATCGTTCGACCTGTGACAGCGAATTGAAGATCACATGATCGGAGTAGCGAATCGTCTCGCGAAGCGACGCCTCGTCGAAGGCGGGGCAATAGGTGTGGACTTGCTTGCCGAGCTCTTCCGCGCCCAGTCTGGCTTCGTCAGGCCCACTCGCGGCCACGCCATCCAGATACTTCCCCACCAGTGGGAACGTCGACCACGTCCCGAAGCCTTTGAGTGCCAACAGAATCCCGCAGCCGGCCGCCCCTTGTGCGTGCGCTAACAGCTCCAAGTTGCGCTCCAACACCCCAAGATCGATCACATAGGTCGGCGAATCGACTCGGGCTAGGTCGAGCTGAGCGCAGGCGAGCACTAGAGCTCCTTTACGTGCCAAGGAAGCCCACGCACGGCGAGCTCATCCAGAAACGGGTCAGGATCGTGCTGCTCGACGTTGAACACGCCGGCGCCACGCCACTGCTTGGTCAACATCATCTTCGCGCCGACCATCGTTGGGACGCCGGTCGTGTACGAAACCGCCTGGGCACGGACTTCCTTCCAGGACTCTTGGTGATCGCACACGTTGTAGATGAACACCTTGCGCGGCTCTCCGTTCTTGCGGCCCTCGATCAGGCAACCGATGCTGGTCTTACCGGTGTAGTTTTCACCGAGCGTCGACGGGTCGGGGAGCAACGCCTTCAAGAACTGAATCGGCACGATCTCGCGGCCTTCGTATTCGATTGGATCGATGCGGGTCATGCCGACGTTCTGAAGCACGCGAAGATGCGTCAGGTACTCGTCCCCGAACGTCATCCAAAAACGAATACGCTTGAGGCCATCGATGTGCTTCACCAGCGACTCGAGTTCTTCGTGATAGAGCAGGTACGCCTTGCGCTCGCCGACCTCCGGAAAATCAAACATGCGTGACCGCGACATCGGGTCGATCTCCACCCACTCGCCGTTCTCCCAGTAGCGGCCCCGCTGGGTGATCTCGCGGATGTTGATCTCGGGGTTGAAATTCGTTGCGAAAGGGCGCCCGTGATCGCCGCCGTTGCAGTCGAGGATGTCGACGTAATCGATCTCGTCGAAGAGGTGTTTCTGGGCATACGCGCAGAACACGTTGGTCACACCGGGGTCGAAGCCGGACCCCAATAGGGCCATGATTCCGCCGGCTTCGAAGCGCCCCTGGTAGTCCCACTGCCACTTGTATTCGAACTTCGCCTCGTCCGGCGGCTCGTAATTAGCGGTGTCGAGGTAGTCGACGCCGGCCTCCAGGCAGGCGTCCATCAGGGGCAGGTCCTGGTAGGGTAGGGCGACGTTGATCACGAGCGCCGGTTGCACTCGTTTGATCAGCGCGACGGTCTGTGCGACGTCGTCCGCATCCACTTGGGCTATTTCAATCTCACGGCCGCGAAGCTCGCGCACCTGGGTCTGGATCTTCTCGCAACGCGACAGTGTCCGGCTCGCGAGCACGATCTCGGAAAACGTGTCTTTATCGTCCGCGCATTTGTGGGCAACGACGCCGCCGACGCCGCCCGCGCCAATGATCAACACCTTGCTCATCGAGTCCTCCAGAGCGTGCTATACGATCCAGCCGCCCGCAGTGCGAGGTGTGACGTCGACGTCCCCGATTTGCAAGGCAAGTCGCGTGACTTTCAACGAGGCTTATGTTTACCTCATCCACCTCACGAGGGAAGGGCGCAGCCGTTCGTATGCACAGAGCGATAGTAGGTTTGGACGTGGGGTCCACGACCGTGAAAGCGGTCGTCGTCGATCCCGAGACCAAAGACATCATTTGGAGCGACTACCAGCGCCACCACACCAAGCAAGCCGAGTGCGTTCTCGACTTCATGGTGCGCGTCGGGCAAGTCTTGACGGAGCTCGGTTGTGCCGACGTCCGCACGTTCATCACTGGCTCGGGAGCAAAGCCGCTGGAGGGCCCCCTCGGCGCCAAGTTCGTTCAAGAGGTCAACTCGGTCACCTTGGCGGTGGAGACGCTGCATCCCGATGCGGGGTCGGTAGTCGAGCTTGGCGGCCAAGACGCGAAGATCATTGTCTTCAAAGAGAACAAACAGACGGGCGACAAGTCAGCCATCGCATCGATGAATGACAAGTGCGCGTCGGGCACCGGCGCCACTATCGATAAATGCATGATCAAGGTCGGCATGCCTGCCGACGAGACCTTGAACCTCCACTTCGACGAGGCACATCTTCACCACGTTGCGGCGAAGTGCGGCGTCTTTGCCGAGACGGACATCGTCAATCTCGTGAAGACCGGCATTCCGGCCGACGAGATCATGTGTTCGCTCGCCGACGCCATCGTGATGCAGAACCTCTCGGTTCTCACGCGAGGCAATACGCTGCGCCACAAGGTGCTGCTGCTAGGCGGACCGAATACGTTCCTTCCTTTCCTTCAAGAGTGTTGGCGCAAGCGCATTCCGGAGACTTGGGACGAGCGCGGCTACGACTACCCAAAGGACGTGCCGATCGAAGAGCTGATCCCGGTGCCCGACAACGCGGCGCTTTACGCGGCGTACGGCGCGGTCATGTACGGCATGCACGAGCCAGCCGGTGTCGGCGTCTACAAAGGCCTCGACGGCTTGCGCCGATACATCACTGAAGGCCGAAAAGAGCGCCTCGGCGAGGCCGCCGGCCCGCCACTTGCGCGCGACGAGTTGGAGCTCGAACAATTCCTCGGCGCCTATCACATCCCGATGTTCATCGAGCCTGAGGCCGACACCGAAACGGTGCGCGCGGTCATCGGGCTCGATGGTGGAAGCACTTCGTCAAAGGCCGTCCTCCTGAGCGAAGACGGCGAAGTCTTGATGAAGGCCTACGCCCTTTCGAAGGGTAACCCGATTCAAGACACCAAGGAGCTCCTCGGTGAGCTTCGGTCACGGATGCGCGCCAAAGGCGCCGAGATCGAAGTCCTCGGATTCGGCGCGACGGGCTATGCGGCCGACATTCTCGAAGAATGCGTGCAGGCCGACGTGAACATCGTCGAAACGGTCGCGCACATGATGAGCGCCACGCACTACTTCGGCGATGTAGACGTGATCTGCGACATCGGTGGCCAAGACATCAAGGTCCTGTTCATGGAGAACGGCGACATCAAGACGTTCAAGCTTTCGAACCAGTGCTCCGCGGGCAACGGCATGCTCCTGCAAGCCATGGCGGATCAGTTCGGTTTGCCGGTCACCGAGTACGCGGACACCGCTTTCCAGGCGGAATTGGCGCCGAAGTTCAGCTACGGCTGCGCCGTCTTCCTCGACACAGACCGCGTGAACTTCCAGAAGGAAGGCTTCAGCAAGGAAGAGCTGCTCGCCGGGCTCGCGCAGGTTCTTCCGAAAAACGTTTGGCAGTACGTCGTCGGTGTCCCGCGCATGGCTGCGCTCGGGCGCAAGTTCGTGCTCCAGGGCGGCACCCAATACAACATGGCGGCTGTCAAGGCGCAGGTCGACTACATCAGGGAACGCGTGCCGAACGCTGAGGTGTACGTGCACCCCCACAGCGGTGAAGCCGGCGCGATCGGTGCCGCCATGGAGACGCTACGCGTCGTCAAGCGTCGCGGGAGCTCCACGTTCATCGGTTTGGATGCAGCGATCGACCTTCAGTACCAAACCACGAACAACGAGACCACGACCTGTCACTTCTGCGCGAACAACTGTTCGCGGACTTTCATCGATGCATTCCGTCCGGACGGGTCGACCAGCCGCTACATCAGCGGCTTCTCCTGTGAAAAGGGCATGGTCGAGTCGAAAGGCGCCATGGAAGCGCTCGTCAAAGAGCGCCGCAAGATCATGAAGGAGTTTCCGAACCTCGTGACTTACGAGGGCCTCAAGGCGTTCAAGCGCATCGCAGGGGTTCAGCCCATGCCGGAGGCCGACACGCAGATCGAGGACGTGAAAGTCGAGCGCAAGTTCTTCGGCTCGATCGAGCGCACGAAGTACACGCGCTCGTTCCGGCGCTCTTCCGAGGCAACCGCCAAAAAGCGAGCGGAATGGCGCGTAGGGATTCCGCGCGTCCTCAACATGTACTCGACCGCGCCGTTTTTCCGCACGTTCTTCGAGGTGCTTGGCGTGCGGCCAAAGAACATCGTGTTTAGCGACCCGAGCTCCGAAGAGATGTTTGCCGAAGGCGGCAAGTACGGGTCGGTCGATCCTTGCTATCCGTCCAAGGTCGCACAGGCGCACTTCCACCAGCTCTTCTTTCACAAGCACGAAAAGACACCATTCGACGCCATCTTCTTTCCCATCCTCACGCACGTGCCGTCGTTCGTAACCGACGCGGTCGACTACGCGAGCT
>Ga0316193_10000179_pt1 | contig 36318 bp, 30 predicted proteins | sample MerIslsedime2_MG_FD_207735 | JGI IMG/M metagenome (GOLD analysis project Ga0316193, IMG submission 207735) | Coastal sediment microbial communities from Maine, United States - Merrow Island sediment 2 | ecosystem: Environmental > Aquatic > Marine > Coastal > Sediment | place: USA: Maine... | reverse complement strand
TGGACGGGCTGGCTTTTGGTTTTCACGAGAAAGGTGAACCGATGACGCTGGCGGAATTCAGGCCGATTTTTCAAGGAATAATTGTCGGGAACTGCGGTTATACCAAAGAAACAGCAGAGGAGAGAATCGTAGAGGGCAATGCGGATATGATAGCCTTTGGCCGACCCTTTATAACAAACCCTGACTTGCCCGAACGATTCAAGAATAATTGGCCTCTAAACCCTGCTGAAGATATGTCGTTATGGTATACACCGGGAGCTGAAGGTTATACCGATTATGCGCCCTTCGAATCATCTTCTTCTGTGTAATCCTACTCGAAAGGCCACATAAAAGGGGTCAAGTCCCCGTTTGACGTTTATATGTATTTCTGCTCATGATGGCATATAACCGCTTTTTAGCCCAAACGTCAAACGGGGACTTGACCCCTTTTCCTATTATTCCTCGGCAAGTCTCTCATGAACTCTTTTCAACTCTTCTCTAACCTCAAGGTGCTGAGGGCAGTGCTCCTCACATTCACCGCACTCAGCGCAGTTGGAAGCCCTTTGTTCGGGTGCGAGCATATGGTTGTAAAGCATGTAAGCAATTTCCGAATCTTTGAACATGAACGTGTCGTTGTAAAGGGACAAGTTAAGCGGAATATCGACGCCGTTCGGACAGGGCATGCAGTAGGCGCAGCCGGTGCAGTCAATTTTCAGCATTTGCCTGTAGGTACTGGTTACCCGGCCTATGACCTCCAGCTCGCCCAGTGTCAGTGAGTTGACCCTGGCATTCTTGGCGATCTGGATGTTCTCCTTGACTTGCGCCATAGTGCTCATGCCACTCAGAGCCGTTGAGACTTCCGGATGATTCCAAACCCACCTGAGAGCCCATTCGGCTGGCGTTCTCCTTTCGTCGGCCGAGTCCCAAATCGCCTGCACCTCTGATGGAATACCGTCGGTAAGCTTGCCGCCGCGCAAAGGCTCCATCACTACCACTCCAAGCCCCCTGGACGCGGCATACTGCAGACCCTCCTTTCCTGCCTGGTAGTGCTCATCGAAGTAGTTGTACTGGATGAGGCACATGGCCCAGTCATAGCTATCGACGATCTCCTTGAAGGTCCCCACGTCGTCATGAAACGAGAACCCCACATACCGGGCCCGGCCGTCTGCACGAATTTTGTCTAGAAAATCTAGGGCTCCGAGTTCTTTCATTCTATGCCAGCTTTGCCTACTAAGTCCGTGTAGCAGATAGAAGTCCACGTAGTAAGATTTGAGCTTCTCAAGCTGTTCATCGAGGAACCTGTCAAAATCAATCGCTCCCTCAATCATCCAAATGGGTGATTTGGTCGCGAGCAATACCTTGTCGCGATAGCCAGAAATTGCCTTGCCAAGGAGGCTCTCGCTTTGTCCACCATGGTAGGGATAGGCGGTATCGAAGTAATTTACTCCATTCCCAATGGCATGGTGGATCATAGCAATGGCCTGTTCTTCGTCTATGGGTTTCGTCGGGTCAAAGATATCAGTTGCCCTCTCCAAGCCGTGCTGCAGTGGAAGCCGCATGCAGCCGAATCCCAAAACAGAGACTTCGCAATCGGTCTTTCCTAGCTTTCGGTAAAGCATGTCCAGTTCTCCAATGTCAGGTTAGCGCTGTGAAAAGTGGTCAGACCTAATCTATATTAAGTAGCTGTTACCTATTTATAAGGCAACCCCCAATGAGGGGGCAAGTCCGATCGTTTCAAAATCTTGTCGCAATCTCTGAGCCTTCAAATCCCCCACCCACCAGGGCAGGAGGTTACATCTGCACATCATATCTTCAAAGTAGGAAGTGTTTTGGTAATGGCAAGTTATGTTTACTCACGGATAACCGTTACCTGCCTGAAAATCTTGTGTCCTTGATTTCCCGTCCGCTTCATCGACAATTTGGTGTTCGAGTAGGGCACAAAAATATCTACATGAACGATATAAGCTGATCTTTTACCTCGGTCTCCCGAATAACGAAGTCTTTACCAGCGGCTTATTTATGACTCCGTTCACACCATCGCACTGGTTAGAGATCAAGTGGTGCCCGCGCCGGTGGAAAAGGTAAAAGCAATGCTCCCGGATGCAGGCCTCAGCGAAAAGCAAGTAACCACGATGGTGGTCAAGGGAATCGATAGTCCAGTCAATGACATACTCCAAGAAGTTCGAACCAGTGGGTGTGGGACAATAGTCATGGATCGGCGAGGGTATTCGGGCGTCATGGACTTCCTCTTTGGCAGTATAACGAAGAAAGTCATTGAGAATTCGGCCTGAAAGGCTGTCTGGGTCGTTCAGTAGAGAATTTTCGCTGGCAAGGCCTGTCGTTTTGCTTGCTACAAAATGGTGAAGATGATGGCAGAGTGATATCTCGTACCACCATCTTTTCCTTGACATCAACTAAGTTTTACTGGGGTGACAAACTCATCAGGCTTCACTGCCAGAACCGCGCAGTCCACCTTGTTGAGTATCTTTTCTGCGGTGTTCCCGATAAGAAAGCCAGCCACACCAGTTCTGCTCAGGGTACCCATGACAATAAGATCTGCCCGCTTCTTTTCCACCAACTCCGGAATCACTCTTCCCGCTTCACCTTTTAAGAGATGCACCCTGTGGTTAAGATCTTGCAGATCATATTTCTGCAAGAGATTATTCAACCTCGTGCTATGCGTAGCCTCAGCCTCCCGAACCAAACTATCGATTTCCTCCTGGTCCATTCTTCCGACTCCGCCCCTCAGGATGGTTTCGCCGTGAAGCGACCAAGCGTGGACGACGAGGAGTTCGCTCTCTTCCAGCTTGGCAAGGGAAGTCGCTACATCCATGATTTTTATATTGAGTTCGTTTATCTGCTCATCCGAAAGATCCGGGTCCACCGCAGCAATTATCCGATCATACCGTTCGTTCTCTTCCTCTTTGACCACCCAAACTGGGCAGGGGCATTTCCTCATCAAGTGCGTGGCAGTGCTGCCGAAAAGCATACCCTTCAACCCGCCCTCTCCCTGAGCGGTCTTGATTACCAAGTCGTGGTTTTCTCGCAACACCTCACGGATGATCTCAAGAAATGGTTTTCCGAACAGCAACTTTGCTCGAACGTCCAGCCCTTGTTGCCTCACAGGTTCAATGGCACTTTCAAGATCCTTTTGCCGCTCTTCGATGACAAGCTCCTTGAGTTCTCGAAATGACGCCGAGGCGTAGATTTCGCCTGAATCCCATGAGTCATCTTCTATGACATCAACCACAGTTAGTCTGGCCTGATTTCTCCTGGCAAGATCGCCCCCACGTTTTATGGTAAGCTGGTGTCCCGGTCTCCTGTCATGCAAAATAAGTATGTTTTTGAAGCGGTGCATAAAATAACTCCCTTTCTAGCAATGAAGCATTCGCTCCAGGCGTGCCACACCACCGATGGGCAGCAAGTTGATATCACGGGTTTTTATCCCGTATCTTTTTGCAGTAAGTGCATGGCCGAACTCATGGAGTAGAACACAAGTGAAAAGGACAAGGATGAAGCCAATTCCTGCAATAACAGCTTCAAGACTCCCCCTCCCCATCCAGTGAACCATTCCCAGCCATCCCACTAAGAGAAGGAATGTCAAGTGTATGTAGATGGGAATTCCCGCATAACTTACCAGTTTTAGTGACCATTTCATAGTGCATTCAACCTTTCTATAAAGAAACAATTGTCCATGTAATTTTCCGAAAACAAACTGAGTTTGTTGGTCGCAATTAAGGTAAGTTTTCTTTTGTCTTTGTAAAGAGTTCTGCGATGGTTACTCTCCCTGGAGGATCGACCAACCGGGGGATTTGCCCGCGGAAAAATTACAAATGGACGGGTGGCAATGGACTGGAACGGTGATTATAAAGTACAATAAATCTCGAGGCTCTGTTGCCTGCAAAGAAATTTTCATTGCGGTAATTCTTTTTAGGGTTTGAAATGGAAGTAGTGTTATTTAAGGATGTTCTTGTCATATTCTCCTTGGCCATCGGCGTTCTTCTGATTTGTCAGCGCCTCAACTTGCCGTCCGTTCTGGGCTTTCTCTTAACGGGAATTCTCGCCGGGCCATATGGATTTCGGCTCATCAGCGCAATCCATGAAGTGGAAATCCTCGCCGAAATTGGTGTGGTGTTGCTGCTCTTTACCATCGGCGTTGAATTTTCTCTAAAAGAGTTCGTGCGCATGAAGAAGTCGGTGGTTTTAGGCGGTTCTCTACAAGTGATCTTGACCTTCCTGGTGAGTTTTGCTATCTCGATACGATTGGGCCGTCCTTTCAATGAGGCAGTGTTCATAGGTTTCTTTATCTCCCTGAGCAGCACCGCCATTGTCTTGAAAATCCTTCAGGAAAAGGCCGAATTTGACAGCCCCCATGGCCGCATGGCACTCGCTGTTTTGATTTTTCAGGACATCGCTGTTGTCCCCATGATCCTGCTCACCCCTTTATTGGTTGGCGAAGGAGCCCATCTAGGAAAATCCCTTGCCTTTTTGGCACTCAAAGGTATAGGTGTTTTTGCCCTCGTGGCGGCAAGTGCCAGATGGATCGTGCCGGCACTGCTCTATCAGATCGCCAGGTCCCGAAGCCGAGAGTTGTTCTTGTTAAGCATTCTGGTCATGTGCTTTGGCGTCGCTTGGCTGACTTATCTTGCAGGGCTTTCTCTGGCGCTGGGGGCATTTCTGGCCGGCCTGATCATCTCGGAGTCCGAATATGGATACCATGCGCTTGGCAACGTTGTGCCGTTTCGAGATGTCTTTACCAGTTTGTTTTTCGTTAGCATCGGGATGCTCTTAGACCTTGGTTTTTTAATTAAACATCCAGATCAGGTTGCCCTAATCTCTGTGGCGGTCATCATTTCCAAGACTTTCATTGCTACTACTGCCGTACTTTTCCTTGGCTTTCCTCTGCGCACCGCGATCATAGTCGGTCTTACACTGTGTCAGGTGGGAGAATTTTCATTCATTTTGGCCAGAGTCGGTGTTGACTATGGATTGCTCGTAGGTGATACGTTCCAACTTTTTCTAGCAGTCGCCGTTATTACCATGGGGGCAACACCGTTTATTATGGCTCTTGCACCCAGAGTTGCCAATGCTACCCTGCGATTGCCCCTTCCCGTAAAGCTCAAAAGCGGCTTCTCCAAAAAGTCGGAATCAATGAATGCGCTTCACGTAAAAGAGCTTGCAGACCACCTGATTATCCTGGGCTATGGTTTGAATGGGAAAAATGTCGCCACGGCAGCCAAGACGGCCAAGATCCCCTATGTCATCATCGAGATGAACCCGGAGACCGTTCGCAACGAAAAGAAGGCGGGTGAACTTATAATGTATGGTGACGCCACGCATGAAGCGGTCCTTGAGCATGCCGCGATTGAAGCCGCGCGGGTAATGGTGGTGGCTATTTCAGATCCTACTGCAACACGGAGAATTACCGCAGTGGCAAGAAGCTTAAACCCGAAGATCCATATCATTGCTCGAACCCGCTTTTTGGCAGAGACGGCTGCCTTGCATAAACTCGGCGCCAATGAGGTTATTGCGGAAGAGTACGAAACCTCCGTGGAGATCTTTGCTCGGGTTTTGGCCAAGTATCTGGTGCCGAAAGAAGAGATAGATCTGTTCACGGCAGAGACGCGAAAAGGCGGGTATCAGATGCTTCGCAGACCGGCGCAAGACCCGGCTTCCTTGGCTGACCTCAAACTTAACTTTCCGGATATGGAAATAAGCAGCATACGGGTGAATGAAAAGGCTCCCGTAGTTGGCAGATCACTGGCAGAACTTCAGCTGAGAACCAAATACGGCGTGAACCTTTTGGCCATAAGGCGGGGCCCGCAGATACTAGCCAATCCCGACGGACAGACCCAAATTCTTGCAGACGACATCCTCATCCTTCTGGGGTCACCCTCAAACCTGGTTCCGATAGCCGGATCTTGCCTGGAGTGTGCGACTGAATGATGTTGCTCTTTATTGGAGCACTTGCACTAGGTTTAACCGCACTAGCAATTGGTGCCGACCGTTTCGTCGCCGGTGCCGCTTCTCTGGCAAGCAGTTTAAGGATTTCACCTCTGGTGGTTGGCCTGACTGTTGTATCGCTTGGCACCTCTTTGCCGGAACTTCTCGTCACTACCACTGCGGTGATTGTCGGGCACTCCAGTATAGGGCTCGGGAATGTGTTGGGAAGCAACATTTCCAATATCTGTTTGGTCTTGGGAATATGTGCGCTCCTTCAGCCGCTAATGGTGGAATCCAAACTTTTTCGACTAGACTATCCCGCTCTAATGGTAGCTACCGTTGCCACCTGGCTGATGTCTTCAAACCGGGTGATAACTCGCTTCGAAGGCTTGGTCTTGCTGATAGGTTTGGCTCTCTATCTCGTCCTCGTGATTCGCTCAGCAGACGAAGACACAAAGAAACTGCTTGCTCCAACCAACTCCAGCACTCAACTAACAAGTAGGCGAAAGGTATTCGTTCAAATGATCAGCGGCCTCGTTCTTCTCCTTATTGGCAGCCAACTTGTTGTTTGGGGTGGCGTTGGACTCGGCCGAGCACTCGGGCTCAGCGAACTCATAATTGGACTCACCATAGTAGCCGTGGGTACGAGTCTTCCAGAGTTGGCTACCTCAATCGCCGGTGTCGTAAAAAAACAGCACTCCATAGCCGTGGGCAATGTCGTTGGATCCAACCTAATCAACTCTACTGCTATCATTGGAATTCCCTCAATCCTCAAACCAATGGAAGTGGAGGGTGTAGCGCTGCTCCGTGATTATCCTATGGTGTTTTTAGTATCTTTGGCGCTCTGGCCGATATTCTGGTCTAGACGGCGGGGATCGGGTCGAGTGAATCGGTGGGAAGCACTGCTCCTGCTGGCAGGATATTTGTTGTATCTGCGGTTGCTTGCATTCTTTTGAAAGGTGAGATATGGAGAGCAACTTTGAGATAATGACTGGCATTACTATCCGTGAGTAAAGTGACAACTTCGAATAGAGGATCTCACTATTGCTGGAAGGTGAAACTGTTTTTGATGTTATACTTTTTTCGGCAAAAGGGGTTTAGCGAGGAAATTGCATGAGCATTTGGATTGTTTCAATTCTTCCTGGGGGTTGATCCAGAACCTTTCATAATTTCCATCTGTTTCGGTGCCAGCGCCTGCTTTGCTTCTCCTGTCGGCTATCAGACAAATCTTCTCGTTTACGGACCAGGCAGCTATAGGTTAAATGACTATTTCAGGCTGGGGATTCCACTCACCTGCTCGTCTTGGTAATGGGCTCAGTTTTTATTCCCTTAATCTGGCCGTTTTAAAGCGCTATATCCGTTTTCCCAAATACGGCTATCTCAACAGGGACTAACCCCACCAGTAAAAGGCAAAATATGGTAAACGCCGATTTATGCACGGCACCCGGAATGCCGAGTCTCCATCAAATCCGGCTGGGGGAAGACGTTCCCGCTGACGTGGGATTGCAGGGAATTTAAATGAGCTAAAGAAACAATCGACTTCTGCAGGGATATGGATTACTATTCCTGTCCAATGTGCGGTTATAATTCAGAGAATACTCCCTAAGTAAACTGCCCAGTCCGCAAAGCGCCGAGATTTGCTCTTATCAGAGAAAATTAGCTTGAACTGTACCAGTGAGCCCTGCTGAACTGAACCAGCGAGCGCATTCCCTGTCCGCCTCTGGCGGACTGCAGGGTTAGCGAGCGAACCTAATAAATAGACTAATGCCTTACAGTCGAAGATTCCCCGCAGCTTGCTGCGGGAAGCTTCAATTCCCCGGAGGGAATTCTATACAAGAGGGCGAGCGTATACGCGGTCCCGCCTAGGCGGACGTCGGAGAGCTTCAATCACGCGAACCACTGAATGGCTGATTACGGCTTTTTATAAGCTGAATTTGTAGACTTATTAGAATGGACCCCAATATCTGTACCATTCAGCACTAGTAACTGAAAAAGTGAGGCCGCATCAATCGTGCGGCGGGTGGACTTCAAATGTCGGCAAATATCCTGGATTGCTGGCCTTCTATTAAATCGCACTACGGCTCGGAGTGAACTTTTATGGGCTGGTCTGTGCTTGGAATATTTACTCTGGCTCTTTTTGCACCATTCCTTCACCGACTTCTGGGTCGTGCCACGGGATGGGTTCTGGCTCTATTCCCATTTACCTTGGTTGTTTTTTTTGGACGGCATCTTCCCATATTGCCCGGGGAGAGATTTGCAACAAGCTGGTCCTGGGTGCCGAGTCTCGGTGTGGACCTTTCATTCGTACTCGATGGTTTATCCCTTACGTTTGTGCTCCTTATTGGTGGAATCGGTGCCCTTGTGCTCATTTACTCCGGGGCTTACCTTGGCGAGCAATCGGGCGGGGGTCGGTTCTTCGCATACCTTCTGCTTTTCATGGGTTCAATGCTTGGACTCGTTTTAAGTGACAACGTAATTACCCTTTTCGTTTTCTGGGAATTGACCAGTATCAGCTCCTATCTTCTCATCGGCTTCCACCACCAGACTGACTCGTCCCGGGCGTCTGCTCTCAAGGCACTTCTGGTGACCGGAGCAGGTGGTTTATTACTTCTGGCCGGTCTTCTTCTCATGATGCTCGCTGCAGTGCAGTTGGGATTGCCTTTAGAAACCGCCGGCCGGATCTCCGCCATGTTTTCCGTGAATTTTCAACAACATCCTCTCTACATGCCGATCCTGGTTCTACTTCTTCTGGGTGCCTTTACCAAGTCGGCCCAGGTTCCCTTCCATTTCTGGCTTCCCGCAGCCATGGCCGCGCCCACCCCCGTCAGCGCCTACTTGCATTCAGCAACTATGGTAAAAGCCGGAGTCTATATCTTGGCGAGATTCCATCCAATCCTCGGCGGCACTCTCCAGTGGAAGACGCTAATGATCGGTGTGGGTGTTGTGACCATGCTCGTCGGCGCCATTATGGCCACCGGACAGCGTGATCTCAAACGGATTCTGGCCTATTCCACAATCAGCGTTCTCGGCATACTCACCACGCTCCTCGGTGTGGGTACTGTGCAGGCCATTGAGGCCGCGGTAGTATTTCTTGTAGCTCACGCTCTTTACAAGGCGGCTCTTTTCATGGTCGCCGGCAACATCGACCATGAAACCGGTACCCGTGATGTGACCCGGCTTGGTGGTCTCCGCTCGCTCATGCCAGTCACAGCAATCACTGGCATACTTGCTGCTTTTAGCAAGGCTGGTGCACCCCCCATGTTTGGTTTTCTCGGCAAAGAGGCGCTCTACACGGCCAAGCTGGACATCGAAACCATAGGACTCTGGCTGATAATCGGTGCAGTGGTAGCTAATGTTTTGTTAGTCGCCATGTCGCTGGTTGTGGCTGTTTGGCCGTTTTTTGGATCGTTTCGACAAACTCCCAAGACCCCCCATGAAGCTCCAATCTCCATGCTGCTCGGGCCAGTGCTTCTTGCTGGCTTCGGCATGTTTGTCGGGCTCATTCCTGGTGCATTCGATCGCAGCGTCGGATCGGCCATGTCAACCGCCATCCTAGGGTTTCCGGTGGAGATGAAACTGAAACTCTGGCACGGACTCAACCCGGAGTCTATCCTGGTCATGGCACTGAGCGGTTTTACGCTGGCAACGGGATTTGTGCTGTTCATGAAGCTGCGACCCTGGCTCACCCATACCTTGGAACTCGCCTGTCGTCTGGAGCCCTGGGGGCCAGGCGTCCGAAGGGCTTGGCAAGAGGGTAGACTGCTTCATGAACTTACATGCAGGCTGGAGCCACTTGGACCGACCCGGGCATACGAACGTCTCCTGGCGGGGCTTGCTTGGAGTGCACAGGGTGTAACCCGCCTGATCCAGAGCGGTTACTTGCGGCGATATATACTCATTACAATCCTAGCGGTGGTGGGTCTCGTTTCGTATCCGCTTCTTCATAGTATCCAGCCACAACTCTCCCAGAATGCATGGCAGATTCGACCGCACGAGGCGGTGGTCGCGCTGTTAACACTGGCAGGTGCTATTGCTACCGTTCGGGCGCGATATCGGCTGACGGGTGTGGCTGCACTGGGGGTTACCGGCTTGGGTATTGCCCTCACCTTTGTCATGTTCGGAGCCCCCGATCTGGCAATGACTCAGGTAATGGTCGAAACTCTTACCGTGATCCTTTTTGTCCTTGTCTTTTACCACTTGCCGCCATTCGTCCCCAGGAGCACCAGGCGTCAGCGATTTCGCGACCTCGTCATTTCTATGTCAGCCGGGCTGGTGATGGCATTGGTTGTGTTGGCAACCGCGTCCATTCACCTCGAGCCAGTTCTATCTGATTTTTTTGCCCGGCAAAGTTTGTCCGCAGCGTACGGTCGGAATGTAGTGAATGTCATCCTGGTCGACTTCCGCGCCCTCGACACCCTCGGCGAAATCACTGTTCTGGCAGTAGCGGGTTTCGGTGTCTACGCGCTCCTTCGCCTCAAAGCCCGGCAGAAGGGGGAGGTGCAGAAATGAAATCGCTTATTCTCCAAACTGCCAGCCGCTACCTTATAGTTCTCTTGGTGATCTTCTCGGTTTTTATTCTGCTGAGGGGGCACAACGAACCCGGAGGGGGATTCGTGGGTGGGCTGCTTATCGCCGGGGCTTTCGCTCTTTACGGACTGGCTTATGAGCCAAAGGCAGCCCGGCGTCTTCTCCGCCTCGACCCACGTACCATTATTGGTGTCGGGTTGGTCACCGCAGCCGGGAGCGGATTGGCTGCGGTGTGGCATGGCCAACCCTTTTTAACTGGACAGTGGTTACCCTATCCTATCCCGTTTCTGGGTAAGCTTGGAACAGTGTTTTTCTTCGACCTGGGCGTGTACTTGGTGGTGCTGGGAACTGCACTGCTGGTCCTTCTCACTCTCGAAGAGGAGTGATGCAGTCATGTTCTTGCTTCTTTCCATTGTAGTGGGCGGTCTGTTCGCAGCGGGTTTGTACCTGATGCTGCGTCGGAGTGTGGTCAAGCTGATATTTGGACTGGTGTTGCTCGGGCACGCGGCTAACTTGCTTATTTTCACGACAGGCGGCCTGGTGAGGGCCCGGCCACCGCTTATTCCAAAAGGAGAGCTGGTACCAGGACCAGAATTTGCCGATCCGGTCCCCCAAGCACTGATACTCACTGCCATCGTGATCAGCTTCGCGGTAATTGCCTTTGCCGCCGTACTGGTTCAGCGGGTCTATCGAACTGTGGGATCGGGCGATGTGGATGAGTTGAAAGCAACCGATATATGAAAAACCTGCTGATTTTACCCATTCTCATTCCTCTCGTTAATGCGGGACTGTCCCTTATTGCCTGGAAGTCATCCCGAATGCAGCGCATCTTTGGCCTGCTTGGTGCTGGTGCTCTGATGGTAGCAGCATCTGGTCTCTTTGTGTCGGTGTATACCAATGGTATCCAGGTTCTACAAGTGGGGAACTGGCCTTCACCGTTCGGCATTACTCTCATTGCTGACCTGTTGAGTGCCGTCATGGTGGTTCTCACCGCACTGGTTGGCCTGGCCGTGGCGATCTATTCAATTGCTGACGTAGGCGAGCAGCAGATCTCGTTTGGCTATTTTCCGTTCTTCCAAGTCCTGCTCACGGGTGTATGTGGAGCCTTTTTGACCGGTGATCTCTTCAATTTATACGTCTGGTTTGAAGTGATGCTGATGGCAAGCTTCGTGCTTCTGGTGCTCGGTGGTGAACCACCCCAGCTTGAAGGCGGCATAAAATACGTCACGCTCAATTTACTGAGCTCGGTCACCTTCTTGACGGCGGTGGGGATTCTATATGCGGTGGCGCACACCTTGAATATGGCGGACCTTTCACTGAAGCTGACAAAGGTTGCCCAGAGTCATCCCACCTTGATTCTGAGCGTGGCCGGTTTCTTTATCATCGGTTTCGGTATCAAAGCAGGTATTTTCCCGCTTTACTTCTGGTTACCGGCCAGTTACCATACGCCCCCTGCGGCAACATCTGCCCTCTTTGCCGGGCTACTCACGAAGGTCGGCGTCTACGCCCTCATTCGCGTTTTCACTCTTGTCTTTCCGAGGATGACCTACTCTTATACCCTGATATTGACGTTGGCTGGTCTAACCATGGTTATTGGAGTTCTGGGTGCATTTGCTCAATTCGAGATCCGACGTATCCTTAGTTTTCACATCATAAGTCAGATTGGCTACATGATCATGGGCTTGGGTTTGCTTGCCTCTAACAATCCAGCAGCGAGGCTTCTTGGTATCGCCGCAGCCGTTTTCTACATAACCCATCACATCATCGTCAAGACCAACCTTTTTTTAATCAGCGGCGTGGTGAAAGCCTTGCGCGGAACCTATCAACTCAAGAGCTTGGGAGGCCTAGCGACCTCATCGCCCTGGCTCGCCATCCTTTTCTTGATTCCAGCACTCAGTCTTGCCGGTATACCGCCGCTCTCAGGGTTTTGGGCCAAATTCGCAATGATCAAGGCCGGCTTGCAAGCCGAGCAGTATCTTGTGGTAGCGGCGGCTCTCGTCGCCGGCCTCCTGACCCTGATGAGCATGATCAAGATCTGGGATGAGGCATTCTGGAAGCCGGCTCCAGAAGTTCTTCCCGGAGAGGGATCGCATTCCACTGGTCCGCTCACCAAGCGACGACTGCTCTTACTCCTGGGACCCATCACAGTACTGGCTGGTCTCACGGTGGCGATCGGTTTGCACCCGCAACCGCTCTTCACCGTTGCTGAGCGTGCCGCTGCCCAGTTGCTTGACCCAAGCGCATACATTCAGGCAGTCCTTGGTGTTGGTCAGGCACCGCTACAGGGAATTGACATTGTGCGGGGAGCTACACCATGAAAGTTTTCTTGTGGAATCTATTACTGGCATTGCTGTGGGAAGCCATGACCGGCAGGACTGATGTTGCCAACTTGCTCCTCGGCTTCGCACTTGGCTATGTCGTTCTGTGGTGGTTGAGACCACTTCTCAGCCCTACCCAGTATTTCAGGAAGATACCTGAAAGCATCCGGTTCACATTCTTCTTTCTGCGGGAGCTGATCCATTCGAACCTTCGCGTCGCTTGGGATGTTATCAGCCCGAAATCGCAACGCAAGCCCGGAATTGTCGCTGTACCATTGGATGCCAGCAGTGATATAGAGATCACCTTTCTGGCAAATCTGATCACTCTTACCCCTGGGACTTTAAGCTTGGATGTCTCGGATGATCGGAGTGTGCTTTACGTGCATGGGATGTTTGTCGAAGACCCCCAGCTGATGCGGGAGCAAATCAAGAATGGCTTTGAACGGAGGGTTCTGGAGCTATTAAGATGACCGATCACATCAATCTGTTCCTAGAGATTGTCCTCGACGTCCTGGCACTGGCTGCGGTGGTGGGGTTTGTCCGGCTGCTGCGGGGGCCCAGCCTGCCGGACCGTGTCGTTGCCTTTGATTTGTTGGCCACAGTGGGTGTCGGGATCTCGGCTGTTTACTCAATGGCCCATAATCAGCCGGTGTTTCTGGATGTGGCTGTAGTTCTTGCCTTGATCAGTTTCGTGGGTACTGTCGCATTTGCTCGCTATATAGAAAAGAGACTCAAAGGATGAGCTTTATGAAGGAATTGCTGACTTTTATTTTGACCGGGGGCGGCAGTCTCTTTGTTTTGCTTGCTTCCATCGGCCTCCTGAGGATGCCAGATCTGTATACTCGCATACACCCCTCCAGTAAGGCTGCAACCCTGGGAACCGTTCTGATCTTAATAGGTATTGCCGTTCACTTTGAAGATGGAGCCATTGCCGTACGTGCGGTGTTGATCTCCTTGTTCCTGTTTTTGACGGCTCCAGTGGCATCCCACATGATTGCCCGGGCTGGATTTCTCTCCGGTGTCCCCCTAGCCGAGGAAACCTCCATCGACGAGCTCAGCGGCCGCTACGACCTGGAAACTCACTGTTTAAGCTGTCCACCTGCCGGAGCTGAGGAAGAGTAGAGATTTTCTGTCCCCTACCGTTGGTCTCTACCCTAGTGTTGCATACCCACACCGGTAAAAACCGCAACGCTGCAAAGGCCAGCCCGTTGCAGCTAGAAGGCATAATATTACTAGAGAGCAGCACATCATACAAGATCTCCCTTGAATCGTAGCATGGGGCATAGAGCATAGCGAAAGACCAGCAGGCAGCGAGGATTGACATCATCTGGCTTCGCCGTAATGGGGCCATTTGGGCTAAAGTCCGTCATCATTTCATTGTGTCGTCTGGAGCAAACACTCACTCGGGAAAGCTAGGTGTTACGCGGTAATCAAATCATGAGCGGGCCGGGTGACCAACTGGTAATCAAAACTGTCCAATCAAAAAAGGGGAAGTACCGTGAATATTGAGTAATTTCATATATTCTTATGTTGCTACGTTTGGCAAGAAACATTAAACCCAAGAAGACGTGTTTGAACCACAACATCAGTGTCCGCTTCGATCTTCCCAGATGAATACTATCGCTTGAAAACCACTCGTAGGGTAATTATAGTTTTAATTCAAAGATGTCCTCACTGCAGGGTATTCGTTTTGATGAATACATCAATTAGGGATTGTCAATTGTACTTTTATCTATGTGATTGTTGTAAATCGCCGTGCACTCCAGTTGGGAGTGTTAAATGCTGTAAATACGAACAATTGTGTTTTAGCCAATACTTTTTGAGATGGAGGAAATCATGACCCAGATTATGACTCGAATTACCACCATTGTCGTGGCGCTGGTGTTTTCTGGAACTGTTGCGCTCGCCGCGGGAAGCAGCTCAAGACCGGCCAGGGATAGTCGTCCTGGCGTTGCTCAGTACAACTCCGGCGTGAAGTATATGAAGAAGGGGAAGTACGAAAAGGCTCAGGCGGAGTTCGAGACCGCTCTGGCCAAAAACCCGAATATGGCGGAGGCGCACAACAACCTCGGATACTCCCTGAGGAAGCAGGGACCGGAGAATTACGAGGAGGCGCTGCGTCACTACGACCGCGCCATCGAGCTCAATGCGAAGCTCGCCGAGGCTTACATGTACCGAGGTGTGTTGCACATGCTGATGGGCAACGAGGACAAGGCCCTGGAGGACCATCGTACTCTTACCAAGCTGAATCGCAAGCTCGCCGATGCGCTTCAGGCGGCAATTGCCTCAGGCGAAGAGCCGGATGGGCTAGAGGGGCTGGCAAAATCATGGTGAGAGCCGGCACGGTTGCCGCAATTGCCTTGATGTTACTCGGGGCGGCGTGCGAGTTCGGTAGACAGGTAGCGGACCGAGCGGATCGCGGCAGTCCATCCGGGTATGTTTGGCAAGTGCCTGTGGGGTTCCCAGCACCCCGGGTACCTATAGACAATCCGATGACGCCGGAGAAAGTCGAACTCGGGCGCCAACTGTTTCACGATCCCCGGCTGTCGGGCGACGGAACGGTGCCTTGCGCCAGCTGCCACCGGCCAGAACTCGCCTACACCGACGGCCGAAGTCGTTCTGTGGGTTCCCAGGGGAATATCCATCCCCGCTCGGCTATGTCGCTCACCAATGTCGCCTATAATGCGACCCTGGGATGGGACGATCCCACCCTGACACGCCTTGAAGACCAGGCCCTTGTGCCGCTGTTAAATACGCAACCGCTGGAGATGGGGGTGGCTGGTCGCGAGGACGAGGTCCTGGCGCGGTTTCGCGACGATCGACGCTACCGCCAGCTTTTCCACAGGGCTTTCCCGAAAAACGAGGACCCGGTGTCGATACGCAACGTGACCTACGCATTGGCCTCGTTCGAAAGGACACTGATCTCCGGGAACTCGCCTTACGACCGTTGGGCGTACGGCGGGGAGGTGGATGCCCTGGATGCTGATGAACGTGCCGGCGCACGCCTTTTCTTCTCCCAGCGATTGAGCTGTTTTCGTTGTCACGCCGGATTCAACCTCTCCGGCCCGGTGGTCTACGACGGATCCGGGACACCGGAGGCACAGTTCCACAACACCGGGCTCTATAACGAGGACGGACGCGGTGCCTACCCGAAAGCCAACACTGGCGTGCAACGGCATAGCGGGCGTAGTGAGGATATGGGTAAATTCCGGGCACCCACGCTCCGGAACATCGCGCTCACAGCGCCATATATGCACGACGGCAGTGTTCCCACCCTCGAGGCTGTCCTCGATCATTACGCGGCGGGCGGGCGTGCTCGATCCCTCGGTCCCGATTCACAAAACATCAGACCCGACTCTGCGACCGACCCTCTGGTTATCGGGTTCGAGCTGACTCCAGAGGAGCGAAGACAGCTGGTTGCGTTCCTGCGAGCGCTCACCGATGAGTCCTTCGTGCTTAGAGCGCGGGAGCGGAGCGTCCAGTGATTAGAGGTGACTCTTGCTCACGGCACAACGGGAGCATCTTCCTGCGGTCCGGATCCGCCGCAGACTGTAAGGGGTAGTAGCATCAAGGTCGGGCTAAGCTAAACAACTGTCATTTGTAAAGTGTCAAGTCTACGCTCGCTTTTTGCATGAAAACCGTTGGAGCAACGATTCAATCTTGCCCCCTATTGCTTTGCTATATTTGGCGCTAGAATTGACACACAAGGACCACTTATGCCATAGTCAATCCTATCGAAAACGAGGTTTTCATCAGCGCACCAATGGACCGATTCTAGAGATAGCTATTCACCAGACTGCGGAGTCGTGGATTACCAAATAGAAAAACCTATGCCTCTGGCAAAGGTGTATTCGCGATTCCAGCGACTATTCCTTGGCGCCCTCCTGGTTTTCGCTGGGCTGTTATTGCTTTTGGGTGCTGCGTCTATACCATTCCTCTATGAGTCCTCCACCATCAAGTACAGGTTTGGTCTGGATAAAACACTCCTCCGTGTGGCGCAAGTGCTCGGTGTTTGCGCCGGATACTTGTTACTCATTCAACTCATATTCTCTGCGCGTCTCAAAAGCTTCGATCGGGTCTTCTCGCTCAACCGCTGTCTCAGACTCCACCGCTTCAATGGTTTGGTAATTGGTATCCTCTGTCTGCTGCACGCAATCCTCATACTGGTAACTGAAGGCCTGAGTGCCATCTCCCTCAACATAGAAAACTGGCCTGAACTTATGGGTGCGTGTCTTGTGCTTTCCATCTTGACCATTGTCTTCATAAGCTGGTGGCGTCAATCCCTCGGTCTGGCCTATCATCGCTGGCGGCTGTTACACCGGACTGGAACACCCCTGGCTGTAGTTGCACTCACTGTGCATATCCTCTATGTGAACGACACCTTTCAGTATGGATTTCCGCGCACCTTGATATTTTCGGTCATTGGGTGCTATGTGTTGTTGTATACTTGGGTACAAATCAAACGCTTCTTCAGCAAGGGTAAGCCTTATGAAGTAGTGAGCATTTCAACAGTTGGTCACGAAGCTCATTGCATTGAACTTAGGGCTAGAAAGAATCAGCATCTTGATTATATTCCTGGGCAATTCGCTTTTATCTCCTTAACTTCACCTCATGTTTCAAAAGAAGAACACCCCTTCACCATCTCCTCCACACCTTCAAGAGCTCCAAATTTGCAGTTTACCATCCGCTCTTGCGGCGATTGGACCGATACCATCAGTCGCCTTCGCCGAAAGGACAAGGCTTTTGTAGGTGGTCCTTTTGGTAATTTTGGACATCTGAGATTCCCGGAATCAAGAGAGTTCATTTTGGTGGCGGGCGGTATCGGGATTACACCGATGTTGAGTATGTTGCGTTTCATGGCCGACGTAAACGATGATAGGAAGATCACTCTGATTTGGAGTAACCGGACCAGAAAACACATAGTATATCCCGATGAGTTGTCAGAACTCGAGGAACGATTAGCTGGCTTGTCTATTATGCACGTGCTAACGAGAGAACCTGAGTACGACGGAGAGAAGGGTCGGTTGGACGAGGCAAAATTCGAGAGACTGCTTTCCGGCTGCAGCAAACAATCCACCGTCTTCACATGCGGTCCCCCTGACATGATGAAAGACACCTATTGGGCTCTCCGTAGGATTGGTTTTCCCCGTCGATCTATCATTATGGAACGCTTCAGTCTCTAGACAAAAGCGTTTGAAAGCGTATGTGGTCGGCATTAAATTGGACCATACAATGGGTGCGAGTAATTGTCTTTAGAATACAAGCACCGAAAAGGAGAATTTGTCATGAGAAACCTTCTTCGTCTAACGGTGGCAATCATCTCACTGTTTCTTTGCTTAAACACCGTTCATGCTGCGCCCTCGGAGTGGGAAATTGACCGGGCACATTCCGGAGTATACTTCGATGTCAGGCACACTTATGCTAGGGTCAGAGGCCTGTTTGATGATTTCTCAGGTAGATTTATCTTTGACCCGCAAAATATAGGTGCGAGCGAGTGTAGCCTAGAGGTCAAGGTCAAGAGCATTAACACCAATATCCGTAAGCGAGATGATCATCTTCGCTCGGGTGAATTCTTCGCAGTGAAGGAATACCCCGTGATGACTTTCAAAACAGAGAAGATTAGGCAGGTAGACGGTAACCGCTTTGAGTTGGAGGGGAAGCTCACTGTGAAGGATGTAACCAAGCAGGTTGTCGTTCCTTTTACCTACTACGGGATGAAAGAGAACCCCCTGAAACCAAAGCAGCTTGTTGCGGGGTTTGAAGCCAAGTTTACCATTGATCGCTTGCAGTACAATGTAGGGCCGGGCAAATATTACGAAATGGGTGTTATCGGAAAAAATGTAGATGTTACCATCACACTGGAGGTATTGAGGGACAAGTAATAGGATTACATTTTCCTAAACAAGATCACATATCACAAGTTAATTATCAGTTTTTCGTTTGAGATCCTGCTACCGCATATGGTAGTTATCTCGCCAAAGTTTGATATACAGATCTCTGCTATGTATGTTTAATCGCGTACACACCCCAATATTTAAGATCTCCACATCATACCTAAACTTCTACAGCATTCCACATCTTGGCAAGAGATCAAAACTTCCGCTTATCAATGATGTGTCCAGATATTTTGAACCAAGAATTTTGGAGAGTGAAGTTCAGATATGTGGGTATGCTAACTTTTCCATCATCGATTGGGTAGGACTTAATGATTATTATATGCACGCCCTTCAAAATGTGAACGAGGGCTTACAAACCACCAAGGTAGACATTACCTCAGGTCTCAGAAAGGGCCGTAGATCATTTTTACAAGCGGGAGTGGATTCTAACGGAATCTGCGTTGGACATAAGTCAGAATAACTCATTATTCACCTCTGGTTGACTACCGATGTAGGCTCTGATACCTTGCGCAGGTTGGTACTGTTCAGACACGAAGCAAAGTTATGAGAAATCGTGTAAGGTGAAACCTGATGGAGGAGGGTTCTATGAAGAAGATTCTATTTTTGACGGTAGCGTTTTGTTTGATTGCGGCAACAGCCTTTGGAGCTAACACCATAAAGATCGGTTTGATGGCTCCCCTGACTGGCTCCTGGGCAAGTGAGGGCCAGGATATGAAACAAATTGTTGAACTGCTTGCTGTGGAATTAAATGCTCAGGGGGGGCTTCTGGGGAAGAAGGTCGAAATTATCAGTGCAGATGACGGTGGCGATCCGAAGACCGCTGCCCTGGCAGCACAGAAACTTGTAACTCAAGACGTTGTAGGTGCAATCGGCACCTACGGGTCATCCATTACTGAAGCATCCCAAAACATTTATGACGAATCCAAAGTCATTCAAATTGCCAATGGTTCCACTGCTGTCCGACTCACGGCTAAAGGCTTGAAGTACTTCTTTCGGACATCTCCTCGCGATGATGAGCAGGGAAGAGTGGGTGTTCAGGCTCTTCAGAAACTTGGATATAAGAATGTTGCCATTCTTCACGACAATACCACCTACGCAAAAGGGCTCGCTGAGGAGGCGAAGGCTCTTTTGCAGCAAAAAGGCGTGAAGATTGTCTTCTACGATGCCCTCACACCCGGCGAAAGAGATTATACCGCTATTCTCACTAAGCTGAAGTCGGCACGTCCGGATGGAGTGTTTTTTACTGGTTACTATCCGGAATGTGGCCTTCTGCTTCGGCAGAAAAAGGAGATGAACTGGAATGTGCCTTTCCTCGGAGGCGACGCCAACAATAATCCTGATCTCATCAAGATTGCTGGTAAGGACGCGGCTGAGGGCTTCCATTTTCTAAGCCCACCGGTTCCTCAGGATCTTCCCTCTAAAGAGGCGTCGGATTTTCTTAGAGCTTATAAGAAAAAATATGGCTCCACCCCTGGTTCCATTTGGGCGGTTTTGTCGGGAGACGGTTTCCGGGTGCTAACAGCTGCGATAAAGGCTACCGGCTCGACCGATTCCGATAAGATGGCTGAATACTTACACAACAAACTCAGAAATTATCCGGGACTGACCGGGACGATATCCTTTGATGATAAAGGTGACCGAGTTGGCGAGGTCTATAGGGTCTACCGGGTAGATGCAAAGGGCCAATTCATTTTGCAGCCGTAACCCTACTCCTTCCAGGATCGGCTCACGGTTGCTTTGCCGTGAGCCGATTTTTCTCAATTCCTCCGCACGAAAATGGAAGAATTCTTTCAACAGCTTACGAATGGTCTGGCCGTTGGGGCCATCTATGCCCTGATTGCCCTTGGTTACACCATGGTCTATGGTGTACTAAAGCTGATCAATTTCGCCCATGGTGAGCTTTTCACCATCGGCTCCTACCTAGGATTGACCCTGCTAACCGCCCTTGGATTGAGCGGGTTATTCGGGCCAGTTCTCGGTGTGCTCATCCTCGCTCTCCTGGTGATGGGACTGGTGGCAGTGGTCGGGGCGCTTCTCGAGAGGACGGCCTACCGCCCCCTGAGGGAGTCACCCCGTCTCTCTGCCGTGGTTTCAGCGCTGGGAGCTTCCATTTTTTTCCAGAACGCGGTGATGCTTATCTATGGCGCCCGCTTACAAGTGTATCCCCAGGGTATCCTTCCCAGGACTGCGGTGAATCTGTTCGGTCTCTACCTTCCCCTCGTGAAACTCCTCATCTTGCTTGCCTCAGTAGTGATCATGGCAGCACTCTACTTGTATATCCACAAAACTAGAATTGGCACGGCCATTAGAGCAGCGGCCATCGATCAGGGTGCGGCAAGACTGATGGGTATTGATGTTGACCGGGTGATTCTCATTGTCTTCTTGATTGGGCCTGCATTGGGGGGATTGGCTGGACTTATGGTGGGGCTTCTCTATGGCCAGATTAATTTTACCATGGGTTGGGTCTACGGGTTAAAGGCTTTTACTGCGGCTATTCTTGGCGGAATAGGCAACATCCCTGGTGCTATGGTGGGAGGCATCCTGCTCGGAGTCATTGAGGCCATGGGCGCGGCCTACATCTCCATTGCTTGGAAAGATGCCATTGCCTTTGTAGTGCTCATCTTGATTCTCATCGTGCGCCCTACCGGTCTGTTGGGCGAACGGGTGGCAGAAAAGGTATGAAGGATCATAGGAAAATCATTTACGGAGTTGTGACAGCGCTTTTGGTAATGTCGCCTCTGTTTCTGAACAAGTACTGGGTAGATGTTCTCAACAACGTGGGGCTCTACGCCATCCTGGGGCTCAGTCTGAATATCATTGTTGGCCATGCTGGACTATTCAATCTTGGCCATGCCGCATTTTACGCTGTGGGGGCCTATACTGCAGCGATTCTCAACACTAGTTTCAATATTCCGGTCTTGTGGCTTCTACCCCTGTGTGCACTTTCCGCAGGACTGTTCGCTGCAATTGTGATGCGTCCTATTATCCATCTCCGGGGAGACTATCTCTGCATCGTTACCATCGGCCTGGGAGAAATAGTTCGTATTGCCCTGATCAACGATGTGTTCGGGATAACCGGCGGCGCCAACGGCATTTTTGGAATTGATCGGCCAACAATTTTTGGAATCGCCATTCGGCGACCACATGAATTTTATTATCTCATCTGGGGGTTTGTAGCTGTTGCCGTATTCCTCTTTCATAGGTTGGAGAATTCCCGATTTGGCAGGGCTCTCAATTACCTACGGGAAGATGAGGTGGCAGCTGAGGGCAGTGGGATAAATGTTGCCCATTACAAACTGGCCTGCTTTGTCATCGGGGCAGCCTGGGCCGGAATGGTCGGTGTTATCTTCGCCTCGAAAATGACCATCATCTCACCGGAATCATTTAGTTTTTGGGAATCTGTTCTCATCTTCACTCTCATTTTGTTAGGAGGATCGGCAAGCATTCCCGGGGTAATATTGGGTGCCTTGTTGATTGTTGGCCTACCTGAAGTGTTCAGGGGAATTGCCAATGCTCGGATGCTAATCTTCGGCGGCGCCATGATCGCCATGATGATCTTTCGAACCGAGGGAATTCTACCTCCCCGACCGCGGAAATACGCTTTGTCGGATGATTCCTCAGGGGAGAGTAGGGCATGAGTCTATTGAGTATAAAGAATCTCACCAAGAGATTCGGGGGCGTGCTGGCGGTCAACGATGTCTCTTTCGAGGTAGGCACCGGTTCCATCATGGGACTGATCGGACCCAATGGGGCAGGTAAAACTACTGTTTTTAACTTGATTACTGGTATTTATCGTCCGGATCAAGGAGAAATAACCTTTGATGGAAAGTCAATTGTCAATCTATTGACCCATAGCATTATCTCTCTTGGCATTGCCAGGACCTTTCAAACCATCCGGCTCTTCCAGAATCTCTCCGTTTTGGAGAATGTCCTGGCAGGATGCCACAGTAGGATGAAGTCGGGCTCTTTGCGGGCGATGCTCCGGACTCCGTTCCAACGGGGGGAGGAAAAAGCTGCGCTTGAGAGGGCTGTGCAGGCACTAGAATTCGTCGGACTGAGACCAGATGCCGAGCAGTTGGCCAAAAATCTTTCCTACGGAAATCAGCGACTTCTGGAAATTGCCCGAGCCCTGGTCACAGGGCCTCGCCTATTGATCCTTGATGAGCCTGCGGGAGGGATGAACGAACAAGAGACAACAGACCTGATAACCCTTATCCGCAAGATCAGGGATCAGGGAAAAACCATTCTACTCATCGAACATGACATGAGCCTGGTAATGCGTGTTTGTGAGAGTATTGTTGTGCTTGATTATGGCGCCAAGATTTCAGAAGGCACAGCTGAGACAGTGAAGAGTGACCCCCTGGTAGTTGAGGCTTATCTTGGCACAGATGAGGAGTAGGTTGATGCTCCTGCGCATTGAAAACCTTCATGTGAAATATGGCAACATAGAAATTCTACACGGTGTTAGTTTGGAAGTAAACCAGGGGGAGATTGTTACTATTCTCGGTGCAAACGGCGCCGGGAAATCAACTACACTTCTTAGCATTAGCGGCCTGGTCAGCGCGGCGGCGGGAACTATTCTTTTTGAGAACGCCGAACTCCACAAGCTCCGGGCTCATGACATCGTTAAACTTGGTATTGCCCAGGTTCCAGAGGGTAGACGAATATTCGACACTCTCACGGTGCAGGAGAACCTCAACATGGGGGCCTTTGTCCGCAAAGACGCCCATCAAGTTAATGAGAGCAGGGACTGGGTTTATCAGTTGTTTCCCATCCTGGCAGAGCGGCGCCAACAACTCGCCGGAACCCTGAGTGGTGGCGAACAGCAAATGCTAGCCATCGGTCGGGGTCTGATGAATCAGCCAAGAATTCTCCTGCTGGACGAACCGAGTCTTGGTTTGGCGCCACTGCTGGTCAAGGCTATTTTCCAGACGCTGAAGCAGATCAATGAGTCCGGCGTAACCATTCTTCTGGTGGAGCAAAACGCCAGAGCTGCCCTTAGACTTGCACATCGAGGTTACGTGATGGAGGTCGGGCGGATTGTTCTGGAAGATGCGGCGGAGGCACTTTTAGCCAATCCAGAAGTGCAGAATGCTTATCTCGGGGGGAGCAGGGGCTGAACCTTGTACCCTTGGCGACTTCGGCATTATAAGATTTGGATTCTCTCCTGATCTGATCCTATACTTCCCCCTGTCGAAGGCGAGTTCTTATCAGTTCGCATCTATCATTTCGTTTCAGTCTTTCCATCTCCCACAATCTCCGTACCGGCAGTTCCTGCTACTGCCGATTCAATCGCCCCGATGGAAGTAATCACGGCCCTATTGCCGCGCTTTTTGATGAACTGCACGGCTGCCTCGATCTTGGGCCCCATGGAACCGGGGGGGAAATGACCTTCTGCCATATATTGTGCGGCCTCCGCCAGGGTCATATTTTGCAGAAACCTCTGATCCGGTCCGCCGTAGCCCAGGGCAACTCCTTCCACATCGGTAGCAATCAGGAAGACATCTACTCGAATCTCTTCGGCCAGTTTGGCACTGGCCAGATCTTTGTCAATGACCGCATCGACACCGTGAAAGGCGCGCCCCTCCCGGATGACCGGTATCCCTCCCCCCCCACAACAAATAACGATGAAATCATTACCGACAAGCCTTTTGATCTCTCGTTTTTCCACCACGGTTACCGGTTTTGGCGAAGCCACCACACGGCGTAATCCTCCCGGAACCTCTCGAGTGGGATAGGGCAGGTCTTTGCCTTGTTCCCGGCTGAGAACCGGTCCAATGGGCTTTGTGAGGTTTTGAAAGGCAGGATCCTTCTCATCCACCACCACGTAGCTAATAAGGGTGATCAAGAGCTGTTTGGTCAAAACGCCCAACTCCATGAGTGCCGTGTCCAAACTGGATTCGATCATGTATCCGATCTGCCCCTGAGTTTGTGCCACCAGGATTTCCAGGGGAAGACGGGGTACCTCAGTGCAGCTTTCCTGCTGCAACAAGAGATTTCCCACCTGAGGCCCGTTTCCGTGGGTGATGATAATCTTATACTGTCGTGAGAGCCTGGCAATCTGTCTGATGGGGACCTTCAGATTCTCAAACTGCTCTTCAATGGTACCCACTTGTCCCTTTCGAACCAGGGCGTTGCCCCCCAGCGCGATCAAGAGGGTTTGTTTCTCTTGTTTGTCGATTGTTTCCATTTGTCAACAGGTTGCTGCCCAAAAGTGATCCAGGAGTTAATGTCACGCAAAGCCGCTAAGCACCGAAGTCAGCAAGCAGCTGACAGCTGACAGCAAAAAAAACAGAGTGTCCCTGTGCTAAAGAACTCCATGCTCCATGGTCCATGCCCTAAGCCTTACGCCTTTGCGTGCGAGAGCCTCACTTTTTTAAAGCCTCCAATCTCCTTATCAGGCACTTCTCCAAAGTGTGACTGCCATGGTCTTGGTATTCGTAGTGCACCCGGAGGGAGGGCTTGTTTATGGACAACAACTTCGGTAGATCAATAGGGGTCGCGAAGAGCACCAGATCGCACTCTGCATTATTGATGGTGAGTTCAAGGTCGTACATCTGTTCCTGACTGTAACCCATGGCCGGAACCTCACCATTCAGATGAGGATATCGCTTGTAGGTTTCTCGTATTGAGCCAACGGCATAGGGCCGGGGATCGACGACACAATCCGCCTCATATCTTCTGGCCGCAATTGTCCCGGCCCCAAAAGACATGCCACCGTGAGTCAGCGTAGGACCATCGTCGACTACCAGGACACGCTTGCCCTTTATTTGCTCGGGCTGATCCACCAGAATAGCCGACTCGGCCAACACGATTTCGGCTTTGGGAGCGTATGTGGCAATGTTTTCACGGACGAGGTCAACCTGCTTTGCCGGGGCGCTGTCTACCTTGTTAATCACTGCTATGTCGGCCATCAAAAGGTTTGTTTCTCCCGGGTAATACAACCTCTCGTGGCCGGCTCGATGGGGATCAAAGATCACTATGTGGATGTCCGGATAGTAAAAAGGGGTGTCGTTGTTACCACCATCCCAGACGATTATATCCGCTTCTTTTTCAGCAACCTCAAGAATCCTGCCATAGTCAATGCCGGCATACACCACTATGTCCTGGGCGATAAGAGGCTCATACTCTTCCCGTTCCTCGATAGTACACTGATGATTGTCTAAATCTTCATAGGAAGAAAATCGCTGTACCACCTGTTTGGTCAGATCGCCGTACGGCATCGGATGGCGCACAGCCACAACCTTTTTCCCCAGACCTCGTAGAACCCCGCAAATCTTTCGAGTGGTCTGCGATTTACCGCATCCTGTGCGAACCGCACACACTGCCACCACAGGCTTCTGAGATCTGAGCATGGTGTAGGTAGCCCCGATCAGAATGAAATCGGCACCTTCAGCCATGGCGATGGCCGCTTTATGCATGACTTCCGTATGGGGCACGTCGCTGTATGAGAAGGCCACCAGGTCTACTTTGTTGTCCCTGATCAGCTCGGCGAGCTGATTTTCATGGTAAATTTTGATACCTTGTGGGTACAGTCTTCCCGCAAGCTCGGCCGGATATTGTCTCCCTTCGATATCGGGAATCTGAGTGGCGGTAAAACCGATGACCTGATACCGAGGGTTGTCTTTGAAATAGATGTTAAAATTGTGGAAATCGCGCCCGGCGGCTCCCATGATGATTACGCTTTCAACCATTGCAACTCCCTGCCATTGCCTGAATGCAAACAAGATGATGGAGACTGACACCCCACTATCAGCGGTGCTGTGCTGGAGTATTAGGAGGAATAGAAATTCCAAATAACAAATCACAACAATTAAGGTTTCAGGTTTCAGTGTTCAGTTCTATCATTTCTGACACCTGACACCTTGAGATTTGGTGCTTGGAATTTGAGATTTTATAATACTCCATCACTCCCCATGCCCCCACTTTGGTTTGAACGCTTATCTTTGCCACTGGCTGCAACTAAACTCCGAACTGACTAATTTCCTGACAGTACCGGTTCGATTCTCTCCATAGCCCAGTCGATCTCCTCTCTCGTAATCACCAGGGGTGGCGCAAACCGGATGATATGCTCGTGAGTCTCCTTGCAGAGCAATCCCTTCTTCATGAGTTTTTCGCAGAAACGTCGAGCACCGCCTGCCTCGGCACGCAACTCAACCCCTATCATCAGCCCTCTTCCGCGAACCTCTTTGATGGAATCGCTCTTGATCTTTTTCAGCTGAGACTGGAGATAATCCCCCATGGCAGCTGCATTTTCGATCATTCCTTCTTCAATCAACACTTTGAGGGCCGTGCGGGCCACCGCGCAAGCCAGAGGGTTGCCGCCGAAAGTACTGCCGTGGTCGCCGGGCATGAATACGCCCAGCACCTCACTATTGGATAAAACGGCCGATATCGGATAGAAACCGCCGGAGAGCGCTTTGCCGATAACTGTGACATCGGATTCGATACCGTCATGCTCTTCTGCCAGGAGCTTGCCCGTCCGCCCCAATGCGGTCTGAATCTCGTCCAGAATCAGAACAACGTCATGCTCATTACAGATAGATCTGACTTCTCGGAGGTATCCATCTGGTGGAATGATAATCCCTGCCTCTCCCTGGATCGGTTCCAGCAAAAAAGCCACCGTATTAGGAGTAATCGCCTTTTCAAAGGCTGCAGCGTCTCCGAAAGGAATGATCTTGAAGCCGGGTGCAAAGGGACCAAATCCGTCTCGATACTGCTCTTCGCTACTGAAACCGATGATAGCGATGGTTCGGCCGTGGAAGTTGTTCTCACAAACGATAATTTCAGCCTGGTCTTCCGGAACCCCTTTCACTTTGTAACCCCACTTGCGAACTGCCTTGATCACGGTCTCCACCGCTTCGGCGCCACTGTTCATGGGTAGGACTTTGTGAGACCTGGTCAACTCACAGAGCTCTTTATAGAGAAGACCCAGCTGATCGTTTCGGAATGCGCGCGAGGTCAGAGTAAGCTTCTGAACCTGTTCAACCATGGTTTGTTTGATTTTCGGGTGACAGTGCCCCTGATTGACCGCTGAATATGCTGCGAGAAAGTCCAGGTATTTATTGCCGTCCACGTCCCAAACCCAGACGCCCTCACCCCGGGTGAGTACGACATCCAAGGGCTTGTAGTTGTGGGCACCGAATTCTTCTTCCATTTGAATGTAATGTTTTGAGTCCACCGCGCCTCCCCTCCTTCTGGTTCAGGTCGCGACTCATAGATTGCGTAACCTTCCACGATGATTTGGGCATCAAAAACACTAATATAGAGCTCTAAAACACCCATTCTTAAAGCACTTCTTTATTAATCTTAAAATGTAAAATAATAGATATGTACCTAAAATGAAAGGTTAAACTATCATTTTAATTAAGAAGGCTTTTTATAATGCACCATTGCGATTTACATTTTAACTTTAAATATTATTACATGGGTGTGCGCTTGAAGCCAGTGGGTATAAAATGGGGGGACTCAAAAAATACTATATCTTCGCAAAGTAATAAATCAGTATGGTTTAAGGGCATTAACAACTGTGATACCATCAATCTCAATCTTAAAGCCCTGGTGTTGATATCTGTTATAAATCAGGAAATCTAAAATTGATTCAGCTGATTATGATACCATATTCCATAAATTGAAAGTCGTAAAGAGGTTGCGGGAAATTATGCTCTTGACCTTGTCCAGTAAATGGTACAATTCGTAGATATCCAGCGTGGTGGCCTGTGAAGGCTGCGCTTCCTTCAGGTCGCGGTCGGAAATGATAAGCGAGAATTTCGACAGGAAACAAAATACCGTGAATACCCAGCATGCTGACATGATCATACAAGAAGCCATCTCTTTGGCTGAGACCTGGCAGAATCGGGCTAATCGATTACTAACTTCGGAAGAAAAGGATATCCAGGACCAGATGTTGCGCCTCCTGACCAATCCAATAGACAAAGTTATTATGGCAAAGATGATAGATCAGAGTTTTCGCTCTGATGATGCTCGTCGTGTCGCTGATCAGATCAACTATTTGCTTGAGGAATACGGCGTTCCTGATTTTTTTACCTCAGGAGATAGATTGCTCATGCGACTGTTCCTTGGCGTCGGCAGATATTTTCCTCATGTTTCTGTTCCACGGGTGATTGATAAAATGCGGGAGGACAGCAGTCGTTCCATCATTCCTGGAGAAAAGGATGCTTTGTATGCGCATTTGCTGAAAAGAAAAAGCGAAGGCGTGAGGATGAACATCAACCAGCTGGGAGAAGCGGTTCTCGGGGAAGATGAATCTCTCTCTCGCCTTAATAAGTACTTAGAAGACTTGAAAGATCCCGAGATTGAATACATTTCGGTAAAGATATCTACCATCTACTCTCAAATCCAGTCCCTCGCTCTTGAGCACACTGTAAGCATTCTCAAAGACCGCCTATCCCAACTTTACATGGCTGCCAGGGACAATCACTTCACCAGAATTGACGGAACCAGAGTGCCAAAGTTTGTTAACCTGGACATGGAAGAATATAGGGATCTGGAAATCACTGTCAGAGCATTTACAAGGATCTTGGACGAAAAAGAGTTTAAAGATCATTCTGCCGGAATTGTATTGCAGGCCTATCTGCCGGATTCTTATGACATACAGCAGGAACTCACTGTGTGGGCCAAAAAAAGAGTGGCCGAAGGTGGAAGCCACATCAAGATCCGCATTGTCAAAGGTGCCAACATGGAAATGGAACAGGTAGAATCAGCTCTCCATAACTGGCCCCTGGCCACCTACGACAACAAGCTGGATGTAGATGCCAATTTCAAACGCATGGTGGAATTCGGCATGAAGTCAGAAAATATCAAAGCCGCCCATCTAGGTATAGCATCACACAATCTGTTTGAATTGGCCTATGCATATAAACTGGCCCAACAAAACAAAGTGACCGAATATTTTTCCTTTGAAATGTTAGAAGGCATGGCGGACCATGTGCGCCGAGCCATTCAGGAAACACGCGAAGAAGTTGTGCTCTACGCGCCTGTTGCCACCAAAGACAACTTCATCAATGCAATTGCCTATCTTATGCGTCGTCTGGATGAAAACACCGCGGAAGAGAATTTCATGCGCTATTCTCCCAACTTGGAAACAGACTCTGAAGAGTGGGCGTTTTTGAAGGAGCAGTTTATTGCTTCCTATAAGCATAAGGACAAAGCAGGCAAAACGCCCCACAGGGTGCAAGACAGAACACAGGAAACTTTTCCTGAAAAAATGGGAACCTTCTACGAAGGGGAATTCAGTAATGAGCCGGATACAGATTGGTCCCTGGCTGCCAATAGAAAATGGGCCGGAGCCATTCGAGAAAAGTGGAAAAAGGGTCCAGATGATAAGCCAATGGAAATCCCCCTGGTAGAGGCAGGAAAAGAAATTTATGAAGGTAGACAGACTAGGGAATGCGTGGATCCTTCTCAGATCAATGAAAAGATCTGTGTGGCTCGCTATGCGATGGCCAACGATGAAGATATTGAGCGGGCTGTTGCGGTGGCAAAAGCTGACCCTGATGGATGGAGGAATAAAAGTCAGAAGGAGCGGCATGAAATCCTTTCCAGGGTGGCTATGGAGCTGCGCCTTGCCAGGGGAGATCTCATCGGCGCTGCTGGTGCCAATACAGGCAAAGTTTTTACAGAGGCTGATGTGGAAGTCTCCGAGGCCATAGATTTTGCTGAATACTATCCCTACTCTGTTAAAGGCTTTACAGATTTAGAAAATGTTCAGTGCAGTGGCAAAGGTGTAGGGCTGGTGATTCCGCCCTGGAATTTTCCCATAGCCATTCCCTGCGGGGGGGTTTTAGCCTCACTGGCTTCAGGCAATACCGTAATCTTTAAACCTGCTTCATCTGCTGTCGTGGTGGCTTGGCAATTGTGCCAGTGCTTCTGGAAAGCTGGCGTTTCCAAAAATGTTTTGCAGTTTCTTCCCTGTTCCGGTGCCACCACCGGGGCAAAACTTGCCAATCATCCTGGTGTTGATTTCATTATCCTAACCGGCGGAACCGATACGGGGCTGACGATTTTAAAAGAGAGGCCGGATGTTTTCCTTGCGGCTGAGACAGGCGGGAAAAATGCCACCATCGTAACTTCCATGTCTGACAGGGACCAGGCCATAAAAAATGTGGTCCATTCGGCTTTTTCAAACTGCGGTCAGAAATGTTCTGCAACTTCTCTGCTGATCCTGGAAAAGGAAGTGTATGAGGATGAAGCTTTCAAGAAACAACTGGTTGATGCAACTAAAAGCTATCCTGTGGGATCGACCTGGGATTTTGAAAATAAAATGGGCCCCCTTATCCATCCTCCTAACGGTGATCTGAAAAACGGGCTTACACGGTTGGAGCCTGGAGAATCCTGGGCTTTGAAACCTGAAAATGTCCATGGCAATCCCTACATGTGGACACCAGGTATCAAATGGGGAGTTCAGCCTGGATCCTACACTCACATGACCGAGTTTTTTGGACCTGTGTTGGCAGTCATGTGCGCCAGGGACTTGGACCATGCAATTGAGCTGGTAAATCAAACCGGCTTCGGATTGACTTCAGGTTTGGAGAGTCTGGACAAGCGAGAACAAAAGCACTGGAAATGCGGTATAAAAGCAGGAAACCTGTACGTCAACCGGGGAACCACTGGTGCCATTGTCTTGCGCCAGCCTTTTGGTGGCATGGGAAAATCAGCCCTGGGCGCGGGAATCAAGGTGGGCGGGCCGAACTATGTAGCCCAGTTCATGAATTTTGAGGGAACCGCTCATCCTTCTATCGGAGCGATTCAAAATGAGCATGCTTTGCTGCGCCTTGCTCAGGAATGGAATCAAAAACTGGATTGGAGCCAGCTTGCGGAGTTTGAGGCTGACCTTAGAGAAACCATCCGCGCCATCAAGAGTTATCTTTACCACTTGGAGCAGGAATTCTCTCAGGAAAAGGATTATTTTCATCTGCGTGGCCAGGATAATATATTGCACTATCTGCCCATCGGCACGGTGGTGGTCCGCATACACAAGGATGACAGTTTATTTGATGTCCTGGCAAGAATAGCTGCGGTAAAGATTTCAGGCTGCAAACTGGTGATCAGTATTCCCCCCCATCTGGATAACAACGTTACGGCATTCCTCCACGGCAACGCGGGCAAAAGGCTTGTGGGTGATACGCCTATTGACCATCAGTCGGACAGTGAGCTTCTTGATTTAATGCCTCAGGTTCAGCGTATCCGATATGCAGCGCCGGAGCGGGTGCCTTTTGAGGTGTTTAAGGCAGCAGCAAGGACAGGATTCTACATTTCTCGAACGAAGGTGATGCCGGAAGGGCGGATCGAGCTTTTGCAGTATTTCCAAGAGCAGAGTATATGCGATAGTTATCACCGGTATGGGAACCTAGGAGAACGTGCTCTGATTTAGGCCTTTTGATTTTAGATCTTTGGTAAGAGGCTTTTATTATTATGCTAATTGCCCTCCAAGTTACACGGTTTGTAAGGAGGAAGTCGTGAAAAAAGATTCTATTTCTGTCATTTGTTCTATGTCTCATTGGTGAAACAGCTCTGGCTGCAGGAACTATCAAGATCGGCCTCATGTGCCCCTTGACAGGTTCATGGGAAAGCGAAGGGCGAGAGATGCAATAGGTAGTCGATTTTCTGGCCGATGAGCTGAATGGAAAAGGAGGTCTTCTCGGAAAAAAGGTTGAAGTCATTACCGAAAATGATGGGGGTGATCTCAGATCAGCTACTCTGGCAGCACAGCGCCGGCGGCGTGGCAGTATCCGGCCTGGAAATGGCCCAAAATAGTATGCGGTTGAACTGGCCTAGAGAAGAAGTAGATAGTCGTCTCAAGATTATTATGAAAAGCATTCATCAGACCTGCCTGGATGCCGCTGCTGAGTACGGCCAATCTGGCAATTATGTGGTAGGTGCCAACATAACGAGATTTACAAAGGTGGTCGATGCAATGCTGGATCAGGGACTGGTGTAAGTGTCAACACACCGATTTGCAGATTGTCTGGCCGCTGTTCTGTGGGTATGGTTCATAAAGATATGAAGCATGAGAGTCTATGCAGTTTGATGCGATTTGTGGACTAAATGAACTCAAGAAAAGTGGACGATTCAGCCGAAATTTATCGTTATAATCTGCAGTTTCCTAGTGCTTTCCAGTGGTTGTAAATTAGGTCTTTCCCACAATTTTGTGTTTTCAAATTCAGCTACAACATCCGGTGTAGCTTTCAAAGGGAGTGCATATTCAGAAATCGCCAAATCATGTATACTTCCTATGAAGGTCTCAGGTTTTTGTATCTGCTATGTATGTTTAATCGCTACACACCCCAATATTTGAGATCTCCACATCATAACTAAACTTTTATGAAAGTTTAGATCTTGGCAAGAACTCTGAACTTTTTAAATCAGGCGGCGGACCACAATATGTCGATTCCGCCGCTCTCTTTTTAGAATGGGACCCAATTACTTGATTCCTGGTGAATTATTAGTTAGTTTAGCAACTTTTCCGCACGTGGACGAAACGGACGCCGGAAAACGGCTTTGAAACATAAATAGCCAGGGATGGACGGGTCGACCACAGGCGCGGGATCATCTGCGCTCGCTTAATTGGCAATCAGCAGCTGGAATCTTCGTGGACTATGAAGGACGGCAAGATCTATAAAAACACGCTCCAGTAACCATTCACCATTCAATGGAGGTCGATATGAAAGTCATGAATATGTCTAAATCTCACGTATTAATAATAGCCATTGTATCAGCGTCGCTGATTTTACTTGCATGTTCACAAGCAGCAGATTACGACCTGGTCATCAACAATGGCCGGGTCATGGATCCCGAGACGAACTACGACAAGGTGGCCAATGTCGGCATCAAAGACGGCAAAATTGCTGTGATCACCAACAAAAAGATCTCCGGCAAAGAAACCATAGACGCCAAGGGGCTGGTGGTAGCGCCCGGATTTATCGACGCACACCAGCATTGCATCGAACCCTATGCCTACCGGTTGATGCTACGCGACGGGCGTACTTCCATTATGGATTTGGAATTTGGCGCTTACGGCCCGAAACTCAACGAGTGGTATAAGCGACGTGAAGGAAACGCGCCGCTTAATTTTGGTGCGGCTGTGTCTCATGAGTTTGCCCGGGCTGCGGTACTCGATGGCTTTAACGATTGGAAATATTTTTACACTCCCGATGCTCTTCGTTCTCGCGTTAAACAGGGGTGGTCAAAGACCAGACCCAGCTTGGAGCAGGGCAACCAGATCCTTGCCACTATTGACGAAGGCTTACGGCAGGGAGGAATTGGAATTGGCTCTACCCTCGGATATATGCGACAGGGGGTCTCGGCGCGCGAGGTATTCGAACTGCAAAAGCTAAGCGGACTTTATGGTCGCACTATTGACATGCATTTTCGCTATACTCCAGGCGATGATGTAGGTGAAGTCAACGGTATCCAGGAAATGCTGGCTAATGCTGCCGCTTTAGGAACGCCTGCCATAGCTGCTCATTTCAATAATCCGGGATACAATCTGGTGCATGAATTATTAGTGAGGATGCGTGAAAAAGGCTACAACGTGTGGGGTGAGATATATCCGTATAATGCAGGCTCCACTTCTTTGAATGCAGAATTTCTTGAACCAGAAGTGTGGGTAAAAGCTCTTGGTAATAAATATGAAGAAACCCTTCAAGATGTGGCAACTGGTGAGTTTTATACACAAAAGTCTAGAGAGGAAATGCTCAAAAAAGAACCAACACGTCCTGTGATTCTTTATAAGTGTCCGGATTCATGGGTTGCAGACTGGATAAAATTGCCCGGTGTCGCTATCGGCAGTGACGGCATGCCATTAACACCCGACGATAACCTGACTTGGGACACTCCATACGAAGATTTTCCCAATACCCACCCGCGTTTTGCCGGGAGTTTTGCTAAAGTACTTCGCCTGGCCAGGGAAAACAATATTCCGTTAATGCAAGCGGTATCCATGACCAGTTACAATTATGCAAAGCCTCTGGGTGCTATGGGTTTAAAAGCCATGCAGGTACGTGGCCGTATGCAGGAAGGTATGGTGGCCGATATCACCATTTTCGATCCTCAAACCGTAACCGACAATTCGACCTATGCAAAAGGTACGCTTCCGTCTACAGGAATTCTTCATGTGCTTGTTAACGGGATAATTGTCATGAAAGACCAGGAACCTCTGAAAGGAGTGAATCCCGGTCAGCCAATCCGCTTCGAGCCGGTCGAGAGCCGGTTCGAGCCGCTCACCCAAGCGAAATGGCAGAAAACCTACTATGCCTCCCCAATCGATTTTGGCGGTGGTGTGCCCGGCTCACAGCCTGACATACATTAACATCGGTATTTGAAAACCTGTGATGCGCGATACTGCCGTTTGCCGGTTTTCGCAAAATGACACCGGCAAGCCACTTTCCGGAAAGGAACTTCAGTATGAGGTATGTTGTTTTATGTTTTTGCATAGCAGTGATCGGATGCGCTGCCTCCGCCATGCCAGATCAGAACACGCGCAGCACGGATCCCCAGTCCGTGTTTAGCAAGACCTGGCAATGGATAGCAACGATCACACCGGTGGAGAGGATCACGGTCCAGAATCCGGAGCGTTACACGATCGTTTTGACAGACGAGGGCAAGCTTCAGGCCCGGTTCGACTGCAACCGCGGCGGCGGGGAATACAAGATTTCAGCGGGCAAACTGTCCTTTGGGCCGCTGATGTCGACGCGCATGGCCTGCCCGCCGGACAGTCTGGACGGACCCTTCATGCGGGACCTGCAGCGGGTCACTTCGTTTTTCGTTCAGGATGGATTGTTGTACCTGGAGATGCCTTACGATAGCGGCACCATGAAGTTTCGCCCCGAAGGGCAAAATTAAAACGATGGAAGGAAGGTAACGCCATGAGAATCATCATTCCTTTGTTATTGGGTTGCTCTCTCGCTGCCTTGCTTGTTTGTCCCGTTCATGCAGGCCCGCAGGACAGAGCCCCTAGCGGCGTTCTTAATGCCACCTACCTGATAGAAAAGCAGGCGGTTCAACTCGTCAATGGCAGGGCCGAAGTTCAGGCCGCACCGGGATCGGCTTCTAAAATCACTACAGGGGTGTTCGGTAAACCGACTTACGGCGATCTGAACGGCGACGACCGCGAGGATGCCGCTCTGTTCCTTGTGCAGGATCCCGGCGGCAGCGGAACCTTCTATTACGTTGCTGCGGCAATTGCCAAAAACGGACTTTACCGGGGTACAAATGCGGTCTTTTTAGGGGATCGGATTGTTCCCCGTTCGATTCAAATCCGAAACGGCGTGATCGTCGCCGAATACGACGACCGCCATCCGGATCGGCCCATGGTCGCAGAGCCATCGATGGGCAAAACCATTTATATAACGCTTAAAGAAGGACACCTAACGGCCATAAAGCTCTAGGCCGTCGATTAGAAAATAATGGAGGGTTCATTTTACGTATGAGGCGCTCACCCTTTGCATCGTGTGCTGCCTAAGTGAATACTTAATCTTGTATGTCTCTCACCGAGATTGTTGGTTTCTGTATCTGCTATGTATACGTAACAAATGGGTGATTGACACCCAGTGACCCAAGGGTCATTATCTGCTTGTTTTCTCTATTGATTTGGATGAAGGAGGCAGAAATGACCCGTGAGCGCATTGTTTTTA